>Ga0209426_1000552_pt1 | contig 35564 bp, 34 predicted proteins | sample Deesub1362B_J571_FD_187697 | JGI IMG/M metagenome (GOLD analysis project Ga0209426, IMG submission 187697) | Deep oceanic, basalt-hosted subsurface ecosystem from Juan de Fuca Ridge flank, Pacific Ocean, CORK Borehole 1362B_J2.571 (SPAdes)... ...
ATTCTACGTTTGATTGGTTTTGGAAAAAAAGAAGAATTTAAGAAAGTGCTCGCAATTTTAAGAAAGAAAAAGCCTGATAGAACAAGGGCCCTATGAAATTTGTCGTGTACAGAGTAATTAAAGAATTATATTGGATGTTGGTTTGACTCTGTCAAAGATTATACCAGTACTTTTTTTAAACGCCGTTTAATTTTATCAAGTTCTGATGTTTTGCTAGGGCAGCGAGTTGTAACTGCATAAGCTCTTTTGCTTTGGCATAAATAGTCAGAGTGATGAGTCTCAAGATAGTTATGAGTAGCTTCTATTTGAAGAACAGCTTTGTCTAAGTCTTCACCTTTTAGCTCAATAAAAATTACTTCCTTTAACGTTAATTTTTGATTATTGCAGTTTGCATGTGTTGGACAAGCTGACATAGGATTAGTCTGTCTACTTTTACACTGATGTTCGTAGACTTTATAAAACCAATCACATTTATTACCTATGTTGATTAGACCATCATCAATCTTTACTTCACAAACATAATATTTGCTATTATGTAAGGAATATGAGGATTTATTTTCCTTTCTAGAGAAAATCTTTTTACAAGAGCATGATTCGTAATTAGACATAAAATTTAATCTTGAGGTTCAAATTCTAATAAAGAGTTATAAATATCAGAAGCATGACTTGAGGCTTTATCAAGTTCGTCAGTATCTATAATTGAAAACTCTTGATCTACTATAGATGTTAAAACCCCATCTTCAATTTTATAAGCGGATATATTATTAATATCTATAGGTGATGTAGATGGTAAAATTCTTTCAAAATCTTCTAAAGATAATAGTCCTCTTTTTATAAGGTCTTGAGCATATAGATAATTATTAAATTCACTTAATATATATGGACTATGTGTTGTGATAAAGAAACTTTGTCCCTTATTGTTTAGAAAAGATAAAAGCTTCATTATGTTTGCTTGAGATGTTGGAAAAAGATGAGCTTCTGGTTCTTCAATAAAAGTGAATGTATTTTGGCTAATAATACTTAAAACAGCTAGGGTCTGTAACATTGGCAAAGCTTCTTGTTGTCCTGAAGACGCTTGGATAAGTTCAATGGATTGATTCTCATTGACAATGAAACATTTTTCTTCATTTAATACAATATCGCCATTTAATATTTTTTTTGAAAATTCAAGAGGAAATGAATCTTGAATCATATCTAAATGTCGGTTATACATTGGCCTAAAATTTTCATATAATTTTCCAAATTCCATTAAAAATGGATCTAAATTACTAGCAGAACTTAGTATGGAAAATAGATTTTCATAAAATAAAGAAAAAAATGCACGCGAAGCAGGAATAAAATGACTGGTATGCATTAAAGGTGAAAAATTAGAATCGTTAAGTAATTTCCTAATATGCCTGCGATATATAAAGTTTTTAGGTAGAATATTTAAAACTTCATCGTCATCTGTTGGGTTTATATGGTCTTTATCAATACTTTCTTTAATGATGTTAAATTGCTCAGATATCTTTTTATAATCATTCACTAAATTTTCAGAAAAAATAAACTCTAAAATATTATCATTTTTTATGGTAATAGAAATATTATCTGTTCTATAAAGAATTTCAAAATTTTGAGATTTCCAAGCGTACTCAGGGAAAATAGAAATAAATTTATTTTTAATTTCTTTATTCAAAACTTCAAAATCAGTACCTTTAATTAGATGGGACCTAATTAGGTTCTCTAGGTTTTTCAATAAATACAGGGTTTTTGCAAGTACACTTTTCCCTGTGCCTTGAGAGCCAATGATAATATTAAATTTTTTAACATCAAGATTTGCTTCTTTAACAACCAAGAAGTTTTTTACAACTAAAGTTTCCATATAACCTTTATGTGTAAGAAGACTATAGCGTCAATCTAAAGGGAAAGAGAGCTATAGTCTATAGATTTATTATTACAAATTAAAGCGCAGCAATTTGCTCCATGCTTGCTTTAATTTTACTTAATTGATCAGCAAATTCAGCAAGTTTAACCTTTTCACCTTCAACCACTGCTGCTGGTGCTTTAGCAACAAAACCTTCATTTGAAAGTTTATTGGCAATTTGATCATGTTGCTTTTGAACCTTATCCAAGTCCTTCTGCAAACGACCCAATTCCGCTTTAGGATCAATCAAGCCTTTCATTGGTACAAATACCGAAGCATGGCTTACAACGCTAGAGCATGAAAGAGGTGGCTCTTGCTCATTGGTCAAGAACTCAATGCTTTCAACTTTTGCGAGTGCTTTGAACAACGCTTCGATACGGATGATTTGCTCACGTTCTGCATCAGAAATATTCTTAAGCAATACAGGTAATAAACGTGCATTACCTAAGCCCATTTCACCACGAATATTACGCACCGCACCGATCAAACCTTGTAACCACTGCATATCTGCTTCAGCTTGATCATTGATCTTCGCTTGTTCAGGAACAGGGTATTGTGCAGTCATAATCGTACTTTGACCAATTTTGGCACCTTTGCCTAACATCGGCGCAAGGGTCTGCCAGATTTCTTCTGTCAAATACGGCATTAACGGATGAGCCAAACGTAAAGATGCTTCCATCACGGCAAGTAGTACACGGCGAACTTCAGCTTTACGCTCTTCAGATACATTCGCATCATTGAGAACAGGCTTAGTTAACTCAACGTACCAGTCACAGTATTCATTCCAAATAAAGTCATAGATTGCTTGTGCTGCAAGGTCTAGACGATATGTTGCAAATGCTTGATGTACCGCAGCTTCTGCTTTTTGCAAACGGCTGATGATCCACTGTTCTGGAAGTTCCCAAAGATCAGGGCGTGCTTCTTGACCAACAATTTGACCTTCAACATTCATCAGAACGAAACGAGTTGCGTTCCAAATCTTGTTACAGAAGTTACGGTAGCCCTCAACACGTTTTAAGTCGAACTTGATGTCACGACCTGTGTTTGCAAGCGCACAGAAGGTAAAACGTACTGCATCCGTACCATAAGCATTGATGCCCTCTGGGAATTCTTTACGCGTTGATTTCTCAATCTTCGCAGCATCTTTTGGATTCATTAAGCCCGTTGTACGTTTCGCAACAAGGCTTTCTAAATCAATACCGTCGATCAAATCTAATGGGTCAAGGACGTTACCCTTAGACTTCGACATTTTTTGACCTTCACCATCACGTACTAAGCCGTGAACGTAAACCGTCTTAAATGGAACTTGTGATGAACCATCTTCATTCTTCATGAAGTGCATGGTCATCATGATCATACGTGCAACCCAGAAGAAGATAATGTCAAAACCAGTCACCAACACATCTGTTGGATGGAAGGTTTTAAGGAAATCATTCGCTGCATCTTTTTGTGCGTCGCCAGTCCAACCTAAAGTTGAGAATGTCCACAGCGCAGATGAGAACCATGTGTCCAAAACGTCTTCGTCTTGTTTCAGTTCTACATCAGCAGCGATATTGTTCTTGCTACGAACTTCTTCTTCGTTGCGCCCCACGTAAATGTTGCCTTCAGCATCATACCAAGCAGGGATACGGTGACCCCACCAGAGTTGACGAGAGATACACCAGTCTTGAATATCACGCATCCAAGACATATACATGTTGGTGTATTGCTCGGGAACAAATTTGATACGACCATCTTGAACTGCTTCAATTGCAGGCTCAGCAAGTGGTGCAATTTTCACATACCATTGGTCTGTCAATAATGGTTCAACGATCACACCTGAACGGTCACCGCGTGGTGCTTTTAAATCATAAGGTTGAATTTGATCTAACCAGCCTTCAGCCTCAGCTTGTTCAACCAATTTCTTACGTGCTGCAAAACGCTCTAAACCGATATAGTCAGTAGGCGCAGGAAGTAGTTGTGAAATTTGCTCACCCGCTTTAGCGATGTATTCAAACTCAGCCAAAACTTCTGCATTTTTGTTGAAGATATTGATAATCGCTAGACCACAACGTTTACCTACTTCATAGTCATTGAAGTCATGCGCAGGCGTGATTTTTACACAGCCTGTACCGAAGTCTTTTTCAACGTATTCATCTGCAACAACTGGGACTAAACGACCTGTGATCGGTAGAACAATGTTTTTACCGATAAGGTGTGCATAGCGTTCATCTTCAGGATGTACTGCAACGGCTGTATCGCCCAATAATGTTTCAGGACGCGTCGTTGCAACCACAAGGTAGTCATTACCATCTTTGGTTTTAAGCGATTTGTCTTCAAAGAAATATTTAAAGTGCCACAACGAGCCTTTTTCTTCTTTGCTTTCAACTTCAAGATCAGAAAGGGCAGTTTGTAGTTTTGGATCCCAATTCACCAAACGCTTACCACGATAGATCAAACCATCTTCGTGAAGTTTAACAAACACTTCTTTCACAGCATTGGATAAACCTTCATCCATCGTGAAGCGTTCACGTGACCAATCGACTGATGAGCCTAAACGACGGATTTGACGTGTAATTGTTCCGCCTGATTGTTCTTTCCATTCCCAAACTTTGTCGATGAACTTTTCACGACCTAAGTCATGGCGGTTAATCCCTTGGAGACCAAGTTGACGCTCGACGACCATCTGCGTTGCAATTCCCGCATGGTCAGTTCCAGGTTGCCATAAGGTATTTTTACCCATCATACGGTTATAACGAGTCAGAGCATCCATGATGGCATTGTTAAAGCCATGACCCATGTGCAAGCTACCCGTAACGTTTGGTGGTGGAATCATGATACAGAATGATTCACCTTGACCTGATGGTTTGAAATAACCGTTTTGTTCCCAGATTTGATACCACTTCTTTTCGATCTCGGTTGGATCGTAAGTTGTTGCGATATTTTGAGCAGATTGAGCGTCAGTCATAGTACAGAAGATCAAAATAGAATAAAAAATTGCGTCTATTGTAGCAAAAAAATGATGAATATTTTCATCAAAAAAAGTCGATGAAAACAGTTGGTTTTTTTCTTGAAAAAGTTAGATTTATGTATGTTACATCACACAATTAAAAATGTTTAAGCATAAAACAACGATATAAAAATATTAAAACTTAAAAAAGGACGGTTACGATGAGTTATTCAATTCTATTAAAAATTAATGAAGCAACACACGGTCAACCATTTTTGGCATTTATGCATGTTGATCGTGAATAGAATGTGGTAAATTCAGCATTTGAAAAGCCAAAAATGAAAGAAAAACAGAATCTAAGGATGAATAAGGGCTTATTGAATAAGCCCTTATTTTATGGAATCTAGAATAGGGTGATTAGAATGAACACTGCCGTTTTTTTAAATATTCATGCCGATACATACGCGCGATTTGCTCACATCCGTACGCAGCTCTTACAGGGTAGTAAAGAAAGCCAAGCAAATGCTTTGGGGGCAGTTTTATCTGAAATTGCATGTGAAGTGATAGAACAAGTTTTTATGGTGCTATTGCAAGACAATCAACATCATTCACTCACAGGTGAATCTGAAAAAGTGATTCAGCAGATTTTAGAAGCAATCCGAAAATATATGCCATGGTCAGTGTCATTCTTTGGGAATGATCGTCTAGTTCCATTGATTGAACATTTATCTAAAACAATTCGAGTTGAAGATGAGTCGGTATATATGACTTATCCGATTGAGCAACAGTTGACTCAACAGGTTAAAGCTTCGAGTCAAAAATTAGCTGAAGGGGAAAGTCGGGAAATTGCCAATTCACTGAAGTTGCTCACAGAAGTGATTGATGTAGGTGTCACTCATTTAATTCGTGAGCCGAAAAAGAGCCTAAAATTTAATTTTGTAGTCGATAAAACCTTAAATGGCGTCATTAATATGACGACACATTTAGGGTATAAGCGTTTAGAAAAATTAGGTACTCAACTTGATCAACAAGCTGCGGCAACTTATGTAGATCACTTTCTTAAATTTATGCGTCACCCTGCATAAATAAAGGAGATATATGACATGGCGAAACTTAAAAGTCTTGAAAATAAAGTCGTATGGATTACAGGTGCTTCATCAGGTCTAGGTAAAGCTTTAGCACGAGAGTGCGCTTTACAAGGTGCTCAAGTTGTACTGACTTCACGTCGTTATGATGAGTTGGAATCGGTTCGAGTGGGTTTACTTAAGCCTGAACAGCATCTTTCAATCGCTGCTGATATTACCGATGAAGCTCAAGTCCGCCATGCCTATGAACAAGTTCTCGCGTGCAAAGGACGTATTGATTGGCTGATTAATAATGCAGGTTTGAGTCAACGTGCATTGATTCAAGATACGACTATGCAAACTGAACGTGCGATCATGGAAGTAGATTATTTTTCACAAGTATTTTTTACCAAAACTGTGTTACCAACCCTGTTAAAGCAAAAATCTGGACGGGTTGTTTTTGTATCGAGCGTTGCTGGTCTATTAGGAACGCAATATAGAGCGAGTTATTCTGCGGCGAAAGCAGCGATTCACATGTGGGCAAATAGTTTACGTGCTGAGGTTGCGAAAGAAGGTGTGGAAGTTTCTGTTGTCTTCCCTGGTTTTGTGAAGACCAATGTTTCGTTTAATGCTTTAAATGGTGAAGGTAAACCACAAGGACATCAGGATGAAGCGATTGAAAATGGACTTGAAGCCGATGTATTTGCTGAACGAGTAGTGAGTTCATTAATGGCAGGTGATGAATATATTGTTGTTGGCGGGAAAAAAGAACAACTCGGAGTATTGGTCTCTCGCTTATCACCAAGCTTGTTATATAAAATGATTCGTAAAACACGAGTTAAATGATAGTGCAAACACCTAAGAAAGCTGTTTTTAATTGGAGTGGCGGAAAAGATTCTGCCCTCGCACTTTATACCGTCTTACAGCAAAAACAATTCGAAGTGGTTGCTTTGTTGACCACAGTCAATGAGGAAACGGAATTGTCATCTATGCATGCGATTCCATTTTCATTATTGATGAAACAAGCTGAAAGTATTGGTATCCCTCTTTATCCTGTATTTTTACCCAAGAACCTACCTGTTTATGAGCAGCGCATGTTAGATGCTGCTCAGCATTTCAAGGCGCAGGGGGTAGAACATTTTATTTTTGGTGATATTTATCTTAGTGACGTGCGTAAATATCGAGAAGACCGTTTACATCCTTTAGGAATTGAAGTGGTCGAGCCAATCTGGAATCTTGATTCGACTGAAGTGATGCAAAACTTTTTGGATTCAGGCATTAGAACTAAAATCATCGTCACAGATGCCAGTAAATTGGATCGTTCTTTTATTGGTCAAGATATAGATGCAGCATTGATAGAACGGATGCCTGAGGATGTCGATATCTGCGGAGAAAATGGCGAATACCATACTTTTGCTTATGCTGGAGCATTGTTCAAACAAACCGTTGAATTTGAGATTGTAGAAACTCGTCAAATGTCTTATGACTTTAAATTAGAGAATGGGGAAGAAAAAACCTATCACTATTGGCAAGCGATTTTTGCAGAGTAACTGAGTTGTCCTGATGCAGCATGTGTAACAGGACATAAGTCTTCAAGATGGCTGATAGATCGCTGTTCCATATGCAAACACTTCAACCATCCCACCCTGCATACCGAGTTCAGTCGTGCTGAGACGAACCCCCATGATATGGCTAGCACCGATTGCATGTGCTTCTTGTTTGAGTCGAATGATTGCTTCACGGCGTGCTCGCTCAACAATACTTTCATAACTGGTCAGACGACCACCTAGAAAATTTCTAATCGTCGCAAGCACATATTTAAAGTAGTCATGTGAAATGACGACATTGCTACTTACCAGTTGTCCATTTGATTGAGTTTCGACGAATCGATTACTATCAATGCGAATATGAGCAAATTGTTGTTCTTTTTCATCCAATTCACGCAGATGTTTTTGTTCGATATGACGACCGAATCCCCAACCTACCGTGAACAGAATTAAGAAAAGAACGATTTGTAAAATTAAACCATCCATATATTTGCCTATGCACTAAATGGGTCTGGAAGTGTGGGTGCTTTAGGTTGAACAATAACCGCAGTGCCGTAAACAAAAAGTTCTGATGCACCTTGTGCGATATTTGATGTCGAAAAACGAATACCGACGATAGCATTTGCACCCAAAGCACGTGCTTTATCGATCATACGTTGTGTCGCTTCTTGGCGAGATTCTTCAAGCAACTCTGTATAGCCTGTTAGTTCACCACCAACAATGTTTTTTAATCCTGCCATAAGATCTCGACCAACGTGTTTACTGCGTACCGTACTGCCGTAAACGACATCTAGCTGACGTAAAATCTCGTGACCAGGAACTGATTCTAAACTGCTTAATAACATAGCGTTTTTCTAAGTCTTTAATATTTCAGTATTGAAGATAAGAAATATTCCGCATGCATGCAATAAAAAAGCTCACCGAAGTGAGCTTTTTTATGACAAAGTTTTTTATTATTGAGCGCTATTTTTTTCAGCGCTAGATGGTTGGCGTGCAATCGTCTCAGTTGAAGACGCTTTAAGTCCACCACCTAAGGTTTTATAAAGCTCAACCTGATTATTTAAATCAGCTTGTTGCAATAATAATAAGCCTTGTTCTGCTGAATATGCTGAACGCTGGGCATCTAACACCGTTAAGTAGCTATCAATACCAGCACGGAAACGAGCATTTGATAGTTTATAAGTGGTGTTAGTGGCATCAACTAAGCGGCGTTGAGCACTCAAACGATCACCAATATTGGCACGAGTTGCTAAAGCATCATTCACTTCACGGAATGCAGATTGGACTGACTTTTCATAATTTGAAAGGGCAATCTTCTGATCTGTTTCAGAAATTTTGACATTCGCACGACGTGTACCCCAATCAAAGATTGGCATATCGATGCTCGGACCAATTGACCAAAGTGCGTTGCCAGATTTAAACAAATCACTTAAATCTGTTGATGCATAACCTGCTGAACCCGTCAAACTAATCGTTGGGAATAGTCGTGCTTTCGCAGCACCTATATTTGCACCCGCAGCACTCAGTTGATACTCAGCCACTTTGACGTCAGGACGATTATTCAACAAGTCACTTGGTAAGCCTGCAGTCAACACATTCTTTTGCGTGATACGAGCGACTTGTTGTTTTGGTAATAGGTTTTCAGGAACTGGTTGACCGACCAATAAATTCAACAAGTTTTGAGCTTGTGCAATCTGGGTTTTGTAGTTAGCTACATCGTTACGTGCAGTTTCAACTGAAATCTGAGCTTGACGTACAGGAATTTCACTATCAATTCCGACATCGAAACGCTTTTTGTTCAAGTTAAATGACTCTTGCTGTGCTTTGAGCGTTTGCTCTGCAAGTTTGAGTTGTGCACTGGCGAATGAATAATTCAACCATGCTTGTGTCACTTGACCAATTAAGCTGATCTGAGTCGCATCACGTGAACTTTGTGTCGCAAGATAACTATCTAAAGCAGCGTCTTTTAAGCTACGAACTCGACCCCAGAAATCTAACTCGTAAGCAGTTAAACCTAAGCCAACTTGGTAAGTCGAGTAAGGATTGTTTGGATCACGAGATGGCGTGACTTGGCGAACCGCACTACCACTTGCCCCAATCGTTGGTAATTGGTTGTTTTCTGAAATTTGGTACTGCTGTTGCGCTTTTTGAATATTCAACGCTGCTGTACGCAAGTCACGGTTATTGGCAAGTGACATATCAATCACTTGTAATAAACGAGGGTCAGCAAAGAAGTCTTTGTAGCCTTGTTCTGCGATAGAAGTTCCAGAAGCATTACTATATGACGCAAAGCTTTCAGGAATCGCTGTGTTCACAACAGGCTCTGGCCCACGCATGCTTTGGCAGGCAGCCAAAGACAGCGCGAGTGCAGAGATTGCAATGCCACGACTGGAAATAGACCAAACAGTTTGCATCACGATCAATGCTCCTGAGTATTTAAAGTTTTAGGTTTGTACTTAAAGATACTACGAATCCACACGAAGAATACAGGGATGAAGAAGATACCTAAAAGTGTTGAAGAAATTACGCCACCCAGTACACCATAACCAACAGAATGTTGACTACCTGCACCCGCACCACTTGCAAGGGCTAATGGTAAAACACCAAATCCGAACGCAAGTGTGGTCATGATAATCGGACGTAAACGCATTTTTGCAGCATGTAATGTTGCTTCAAATAACTCTTCGCCTTTTTCTTGCAGCTCTTTTGCAAACTCTACGATCAAGATCGCATTTTTTGCAGAAAGACCAATCACGGCTACGATTGCGACTTGGAAATAAATGTTAAAGGATAAGTTTGGATCACCTTTAATCACCATTCCTAACCATGTCATCGTGAAAGCACCAATAATACCTAGTGGTACAACCAACAATACCGAAATTGGAATCGCCCAGCTTTCATACAATGCTGAAAGACACAGGAACACGATCAATAATGAAAGAATGAGTAATGGAACTGTTTGGTTACCAGAATCACGCTCTTCCAAAGATAAGCCTGTCCATTCATAGTCGAAACCTTGTAAGCCCATCGATGGTAACTTACCAATGATTTCTTCCATTGCTAACATCGCGTCACCTGAGCTGACACCTGGTGCAGGAGAACCTTGAATGTTCACAGAAGATACGCCGTTGTAACGTTCTAAACGTGGTGAACCATACGTCCATTCACCTTTAGCAAAAGCTGAGAATGGAACCATTTCACCTTTGTTATTGCGTACATACCATTTGTTTAGGTCTTCAGGCATCATGCGAGTATCGGCTTCACCTTGAACATAAACTTTTTTCACACGACCACGATCAACGAAGTCATTGATATAAGAACCACCCCAAGCCATGCTCATGGTGCTGTTAATATCACTAATACTCACACCCATTGCACCAGCTTGCGCTTGGTCAACTGTGATTTTGTACTGAGGAGTATCCTCTTGACCATTCGGACGTACACCTGCAAGACGTTTGTCTTGTGATGCCATACCTAAAATAGCGTTACGAGCAGCGATCAGTTTTTCATGACCTTGACCACTTACATCTTTCAACTGGATATCAAAACCAGACGATACGCCCAATTCAGGCATTGCAGGAAGCTGTAATGGCATGATGTAAGATGCATCTTTTACGATCATGTTCAATGCCATACCACGTTGAATGATGGCACCAATTTGTGATTCAGGTGTTGTACGCTCGCTCCAGTCTTTCAATTTGATGAAAGCAAGACCAGCATTTTGACCAACCCCTGTAAATGAGAAGCCAGACACAGTAAAGATCGACTCTACATGCTCTTTTTCCTTATTTAAGAAGTAATCAGTCATAGTGGTGATGACTTTATCTGTTCTTTCAAGACTTGCACTCGGTGGTAATTGAACAAGTGTCATAACAACACCTTGGTCTTCTTCAGGTAAGAAAGACGAAGGCAACATCTTGTATAAACCAACTAAAGCAGCAATAACAACGATATAAATGACTCCAGAGAACAACTTATGATGGGTCATACGGTTGACGCCACCTTGATATTTCTCTGAAAGTTTTTCGAACCCACTATTAAAACCACGGAAGAAACGCGCAAAGATACTGTTGCTTTGTTCTTTGTTTGGATCGTGTTGTTTTAATAACGTTGCACAAAGGGCAGGGGTAAACGTTAACGCAACGATCAAAGATAAAATCATTGCCGTTACTAAAGTGATAGAGAATTGACGGTAAATTACACCAGTTGTCCCCCCGAAGAAGGCCATTGGTACGAATACCGCCGTTAATACACTAGTGATACCAATCAAAGCACCAGAAATTTGACCCATCGACTTTTCAGTAGCAGGTACAGGTTCAAGGTGTTCTTCTTGCATCACACGTTCGACGTTCTCGACGACTACAATCGCATCATCGACCAACAGACCAATCGCAAGTACCATCGCAAACATGGTGAGTGTGTTGATTGAGAAGCCGAAAATATTGATTACCGCAAAAGTTCCCAATACAACTACAGGGACTGCAAGTGTCGGAATGATCGTTGCACGCCAGTTCTGTAAGAACAGGAACATGACGATAAATACCAGAACAACAGCTTCAATCAGTGTGTGTACTACACTTTCAATCGAAAGCTTAATGAATGGTGTCGTATCGTAAGCAAGTTTATCTTTTAAACCACTTGGATAGTTAACACGTAATTCTGATAAACGTTTTTCAACTGCAGCAGCTGTATCTAGCGCATTTGCACCCGTCGCAAGTTTAATCGCGACACCACCTGCAGGATTACCATTGAACTTAGAGTCAAACTGATAGTTGTCAGAACCTAACTCAACACGTGCAACATCACTTAAACGCACTTGTGCGCCATCAGCAGCATTTTTTAGGAAAATGTTTTTAAACTGCTCTGGAGTTTGCAACATACTTTGTGCATTTACCGTCGCATTTAAAACTTGTCCTTGAACTGCTGGAGCACCACCTAATTGACCTACCGCAACTTGAGCATTTTGTGAACGTATAGCTGCTGCAACATCTGAAGGTGTGAGATTAAAACTAGTAAGTTTTGCTGGATCTAACCAAATACGCATTGCATATGAACCACCAAATACTTGGAGTTCACCTACACCTGCCACACGACTCAGTGGCTCAGAAATATTTGAGTTCACATAATCTTTAATGTCAGAAGCAGAAAGGCTGTTATCTGGCGAATAAAATGCAATAACTTGCAAGAAGCTTGCACCAGACTTCGTCACTTTTACACCTTGACGTTGTACGTCAGCAGGTAACAGTGCTGTTGCTGATTGCAGTTTGTTTTGAACTTGTACTTGGGCGATATCAGGATCAATGCCTTGTTCGAAGTTTAAGTTGATCGATGCTTGACCATTACCCGCACTGTTTGAAGAGATATAACGTAAACCATCCAAACCATTCATTTGCTGTTCAATGATTTGAGTAACCGTATTCTCAACAGTCTGAGCTGAAGCACCTGGATATGTTGCAGAAATTGTCACCGTGGGCGGTGCAATTGTTGGGTATTGCGCAACTGGCATTTTGGTGAGGGTGAGAATACCCGCCAGCATAATTACCAGTGCAATCACCCATGCAAAAATTGGGCGATGAATAAAAAATTGAGCCATGCAATCTACCCCTTAAACTTGTGAAGTAGCTTTTTGTTCAGTTTTTGAAGAGTCAGCTTGTTTTTGTTCATTTGCTTTAGGGGCAGCATTTTGACCTTGTGATGCTTGAGGTTGGTAAGGCTTAGCCTTAACTTCTTGACCTTCTTTTACCTTTGCAACACCATCCACAATAACTTTATCACCCGCTTTTAAACCATCGGTAATAATCCAGTCTTGACCTTGAACACCTGCTGTCGTCACTGGTCGAGTCTCTACAGCACCTTTCGCATTTACGACCATAGCAATTGCTTGCCCTGTAGGTAAGCGAGTTACAGCTGCTTGTGGAATCAGATATGCATTAGGTAGAACTGCTTGAGAGATTTTTGCAGTTGCGTACATACCAGGTAATAACAAGTGATTTGGATTAGGGAAAACGGCACGTAAAGTCACTGATCCTGTTTCAGGGTTAACACTTGCACCAGAGAATGCGAGTTGACCTTCGATAGGATAATCTGAACCATCTTCAAGTGTGAGTTTGACGCGCGTATTATTACTACTATCTAAACTACCTTTACTCAACTGCTGACGTAAACGGAGCATTTCAGCACTTGATTGATTGATATCTACATAGATTGGGTCAAGTTGTTGGATTGTCACCAACGGATCTGCTTGGTTTGCAGTAACTAAAGCACCAGAAGTTACCGAAGAACGACTAGATTGCCCTGAGATAGGTGCGCGAACAGTTGAATAACCTAAAGTAATTTCAGCATTTTTCAATGCTGCCTGAGCTGCAGCTACATCTGCTTCAGCCAATTTTACTTGAGCATTAATATCATCATATTCTTGTTTAGAAACGGCGTTAGTACCAACCAATTGGCGATAACGATTTTCTTTCACACGCAATGCATTTAAATTAGCTTGCTGACGTAATAAAGCTGCACGAGCATTGTCAGCAGTTGCACGGTTGGTATTAGCATCTATTTGATAAAGCGCTTGACCTGCTTCGACATAACTGCCTTCAGCAAATAAACGCTTTAAAATAACGCCACCCGTTTGTGGACGAACTTCTGATATTTGATACGCAGAAGTGCGCCCAGAAAGTTCAACATTTTGTTCAACACTTTGTGGTTGAGCAACGATAACACCAACTTCTGGAGGCGGCATTTTTTGAGCAGCAGCAGCTTGCTGTTCATCTTTAGGATCTTTGCTACAACCAACAAGCGCAATGCTTGTTGCTAATGCGCAAGCAGTGAGGGCAGGAGCCCAAAGCTTAGCCGACATCATTGTTCCACCTCAATTTAGATTTTTTATCTAAAAACAAATTGTTGCTGAAATTGCTTTGATACAGCCAAAACCAAAGCAACGAAGTCAAAATCAACCCAATACCCCAACCAGCCAATACATCAGTTGGGTAATGAACCCCTGCATAAACTCTAGATATCCCCATGATTATTAACCATAAAACAGATACTAAAACGATACTGGAACGATATTTGTGCTGTTGTGATAGCAACAGAACTAAACTCGATAGGGTTGCAGCATACAGGCTATGGGCACTTGGGAAGGATGCTCCATAACTTTGAACTAAATGATAAAACGCCAATGGTCTTGGTCGATCAATGCCCCATTTCATAAGCCAACCAATCACAATGCTACCGATCACGCTCAGGGCGACAAATATGACCTTTTTATAGTTTTTCTTTCGAATTTGATGGATACAAAAAAACGACGTTAAAACCAGTAAAAAGGGCATGCCTCCTAGGCGAGAAAACAGAACGGCTACGTGGTTAAGCGCAAACGAACGGTGTTCAAATAGCATTTGAACACCTCTAAGGTCTAAATTTGATATGCTTGGAGAAAACAGCCCAATCACACCGAATATGAAAAAAATGCAACCAATACAAAGCAGTAGGTACGGCATGCGAACCTCATTATTTGCTTAACCATTGTTCAGGGTTATATAATGTTTGAAAGTGTACTTGTGAGTACACTTTTGGTCAAGTCTTGAAATTTTATGATAATTTCATTTTCAGATTTTCTCAAGGTTCAGTAAAAAAACATAACAAAAATTGATTAATGTCTCACTTTTTGTTCACTTGATGCATCATCATCTACTTCGATTGGTTGCTTTGGTGGCCAAAAGAAATCACTTGGTCGTGTTAAGAAGTGGGTGAGTACCAATTTTGCCAATGGTTTCCATTGTGCGAAACGTACGCGACGAGCGCGTAAAGCAACAATAATAGTCAAAGTAAAGCTAACAAATAGGTTGGTTAAACCAATGAGCATGACACCAAGAAACGATACAAGGATTAGACCAATATCAGGTGATCCACTAATAGTCATTAAGCCTTGTATAAAATTTGCAGATGCAAAGGCAATGTGACGAATATCTAGTGGTAAGCCTAGAATAAAACCAATCGTCCCCATACTTCCAAGCATGATACCGAACAAGAAGTTACCAGCTAAAGCACCTAAGTTGGTTTCGATATAATTAGCAAACTTATCCAGTCTTTCTTGTCCCATTAAATGTTTCAAACGAAGATGCTGTTTTAAACGAGGACCTACCTTTCGATATACGGCTAGGTTATCGAAATATCCTGCAAGTAAACCTGATAAAAATAAGCACACACCAGCAATTGCTGCATGTGGAACGGCCAAAGAAGTGAATGGATTTAAGGAGTGCAGTGTTTTACTTGCTTTAACAGGTGAAAGCAAAGGTTCATGTAAGTTGTATTGCCACAAGAAAGTAATAAGTGCAGCTACTGGAATCGCAATCGAGATATTGCCGAGGATAGCCACAAATTGAGTACGAATAATATTAATAATTAAAGCTGCGAGTTCTGCAATTTGTGCGGTTTTACTACCTTTTTGATGTTGTACTGTTGCTGCGAGAGCGGCAGCTGTCATTGCTGGTTGTTTAGTTGCAACGGTGAAATGCAGCACATGAATCAGCATAAAACCCAACGCATAGTTCATGCTATATAGGAATGCATGTCCAAATGGGGCCAAGACCAAACGCGCTGTCAGTATTTTTAAGGTTGCCATGGTCGCAATAATTGCACCTGCACCCGCAGCAGCCTTATACATTCCCCAAAAGCCAGCTTTGTCAGTACTTACATAATGTTCGCCTGTTTTACTTGCATTCTCAGTAACCTGTAACGCAATTAACTCACTGGTAGAACTCAGTAAGTGACGCACACTTTTTTCATCATAATTCGCTTGAGTTAGATCTGTGATTAACTCACCCAATGATCGGTATCGAATTTCATTTTTGCTGACCAATAAACTAAGCAATAATTCAATTCTATCAAGTGCTTGTTCCAACAGTGAGAGTAAATAAGTCAAACTGATGCTTACACCAATACGCTTGGTTGCTCTGCGGATTTTGAGTACAACTTCGCGACATTGATCCAGCATAACAAATGCTTGTGATGCATCAGGAGGCGGGAGAACTACAATGCTATCTTGATCTTCGATCTGTTTTTTATACTTCTCAATAAATTCTACAATTTCTCGGTTTTGAACCAGAAAAGGAGATTCGTATTCAATAATGTCAGGTAAGGCATTAATAAACTCAGGATATAAGCCAATGCCACTGATTCGATATGAAAGAACAGTAATCGCTTTTATTAATTCATTTTTAGAATAGAGTTTTTCTTTACTATTGCTATGACTTTCACTGATTAGGCTAAATAAACGAATCCAATCTTGTGTATCAATTAAAGCTAACCAATCGCTATCAGTTTCTTGGTGAAAAACTTTACCCACTAATGTTCTGAGTTGCTGACCATCTTCAATTAAAGGAAGAAAATGAGCGCCTAATCGTTGGCTTAACTGGTTCCAAAAGCCATCCAAAGAGAGAATCCCACTGTCGGCATACAAGCTAATTTGTTTATATTGGCTAATCAGACGTAATAAAAAGTTTTGAAGCAAAATGGAGGATGCAGGAGTGAGTAATAAAATCCTAACCAATGCATCAATACGTGATTTTACTTCATTGGCATCGTTAGGATCAGCTGGTCGTATACGATTGACCAGTTCAATAATTAGGTTTTCGTCAAGAGCAGCTTGAGGTAGCTCAAGCTGTTCCTGCATTTTTAAAAATAAATCAGATAAATTTAAATGCATAGGCAATTAGAACATCATTGGAGTCGGTGTAAGGCCATTAAGGTCAAATTGATCAGTGCTTGTCGATATTCATTATCAGGTAAGGCTTTTAAAGCCTCTAATGCGCCATCCGTTTCTTGTTGGGCGCGCTTTTGGCAATATTCGATTGCGCCCGAGTTATGCACGATTTGAATAACTTTATCTAGGTGCTCGATACCACCTGTGGCGATACTACGACGGATAATCTCGTGTTCTTCACCCGTCGAATGAGCCAATGCTGAAATTAACGGTAAAGTAGGTTTACCTTCCATCAAATCATCACCAATATTTTTACCTAATGTTTCAGCATCAGATGTGTAATCCAAAATATCATCAATAATTTGAAAGGCATTTCCAAAATGACCAGCGAAGCGACGAAGAGGTTCACGGTACTCTTCTGTACCTGCCAAAATAGCTGCGCCTTCAGTAGCAAGTTCAAACAAACGAGATGTTTTACCATGAATAATGCGCAAATATGTTTCTTCGGTTGTTTCAGGTTGATGCTGAGATTGAAGTTGTAAAACTTCACCTTCAGCAATTTCACATGTGCCTGTAGAGAAATCTTTTAATAGTGTGATGTTATTTAAATCAACCAATAGATCAAATGAACGTGCTATTAAGAAATCACCCACCAAAACAGCAGTTTGATTGTTCCACGTTGCATTTGCTGTTGGGCGACCACGGCGGAGGTTTGATTCATCAACTACATCATCATGCACTAAAGTTGCAGTATGAAGCATTTCAATGATGGCAGCTAAATGTTGTGCTTGCTGCATATTTACCAATCCACAAGCTTTTGCAGCCAGTAAGCACATGATTGGGCGCATACGCTTCCCACCAGCTTCTACGACGTGTTTGCTTACAGACATGACTAAGCCAACTTTAGAGCTAATTCCTTCATTGATCAGGTAATCCATCGCAGCAAAATCTGTCGCAACAGGGGAAAGAACGTCTTGCTTAAAATCGATAACCATATGAAGAAAAACCTCGTATAGGTGGGTAGTGCGCTAAGTGTATCAATTAATCTGTTGCTAAACAGTTATACAGGCTGTGTAATCCGTCATTTAAAACATTATGATGAGTTTTTTGGTCTTAATTTAGACAGAAAAAAGAGCTTGCCCACCAAACATCATTACTTTACTTATGACTTTGTAAAAACACAGTTTGTTATTGTCGCAATTTGTTTTTAAAAATGTATTGCAAATCACAGAAAGAATCAATCAAAACTGTAGAACTTCAATCTAATTGATTTTATTAGAAAATCTAAAAATTGATTGAATCTATTTGCATTTGTATAAAATGACTTGTTGTTTGATCAAATTTCACTTAAAATTTGTCCCCTTATATAACCCCAGTGGCGTTCGTTTTAAGATCGATATATCCCTTTATCGACACGACGACACGGGCATGTTGGAGTACATATGTACGCAGTAATCCAAAGCGGTGGTAAACAGCACCGTGTTGTTGAGGGTGAAACCCTTAAAGTAGAATTATTGAAAGCTGAAACTGGCGCAACTATCACGTTTGATGACGTGTTAATGGTTGTAAACGGTGACAACATTCAAATCGGTGCTCCAGTTGTAGCTGGCGCAAAAGTAACTGCAGAAGTAGTTGGCCATGGTCGTCACGACAAAATCCGCATCATCAAAATGCGTCGTCGTAAACACTACCGTAAGCAACAAGGTCACCGTCAATGGTTTACCGAGTTGAAAATTACTGGTATCGCAGGCTAACACGAGGAGTAAATAGACATGGCAACTAAAAAAGCCGGTGGATCGACGAAGAACGGTCGTGATTCGAATCCTAAGATGTTAGGTGTTAAAGTTTACGGTGGTCAAACTGTAACTGCTGGTAACATCATCGTTCGTCAACGTGGTACAGAGTTCCACGCTGGTGCAAATGTTGGTATGGGTCGTGACCATACTTTATTTGCTACTGCTGACGGCGTAGTAAAATTTGAAGTGAAAGGTCAATTTGGCCGTCGCTATGTAACTGTTGAAGCGTAAGTTTTAATAGTTCAGAAAAACCCGCTTTTAGCGGGTTTTTTTATGGGTATACATTTTATAAGGTGTCTAATCAGAATAGTGTCCGAATTTTCCTGTTTTAATATCATCATAAGCCTGTAAAATTTCATCATAACTATTCATGACGAAAGGCCCTTGTCCATTAATTGGCTCGTTTAAGGGTTGTGCTGATAAAAATAATAAATCACAGTTTTCTAGAGCGTTGATTTGAACGCCAGTTCCTAGGCTTGACATGACAGCCATCGCTTGTTCTTCGAGAGATTCTTCATCAGAAGAAAACTGTACTTTACCTTTACGCAAATAGATCAAGGTTGTCGTACCCTCGGCAGCAGGTAATGTAATTTGTTGGTCTTTCACAAGATGTATGTCAAAGACATTCATCGCAGTAAATGTTTTTGCGATTCCAGTTGTTTGATTTAACTCACCAGCAACTACGCGAATATAGCTAGTTTGATCATCGAGAATAATTTTAGGGATATCTTCATTTAATAAACTTTGATAGCGAGGAGCAGACATTTTGTCTTTGGCTGGTAAATTTACCCAGAGTTGTACCATTTCAAATGGACCACCACTTTCACGAAACTCGGAACTAAACTGTTCAATGTGCTGTATTCCTGAGGCAGCAGTCATCCACTGAACATCACCTCGTTTGATCAAGCCACCGCCACCTGTGGAGTCCTTATGTTGTAATTCACCTGCAAATACAAAGGTCACGGTTTCAAAACCGCGATGTGGATGTTCATTTACGCCTTTCTTTTTGCTTTTAGGTTCGAGTTTTCCTGGTCCTAAATGATCAAGCAGTAGAAAGGGTGATGTTGTATTACCAAGTTCATGGTAAGAGAATACTGAAAGTGCAGGATAAAAGTCGCCAATAGCGAATCGAGTGTCATTTCGATGGATGAATGCAAGACTTTTCATAGTTTATGCTTATTTTATAAATTCTAGTAAGACTATCAAAAAGTTGATTCAGGTCTAGTCTATTCTTTATTAATAATTCCTATATCAAAAAATTTAGCTAGATGATTGATTTTAAAATCTTGTCAAATTGTGGATTTGCATCCTTACAATTTCTACATAAAGACCGCATCTTCATACATAATGCTGAACTTTGCGACACGAAATACACAAAACCTGTGCTTTTCTTCATTTTTTTAATGATCAAAAACAGTAAGATGTCGTCATAACAGTAGAAATCTGATAGAAGGTTCATTTTATGAATTTCGTAAAAAAAATGGCATATGCTGCAACAATTGGTGCAATGACACTGGCTCCAGTTGTGAGTACACAGTTATCTGCTGCACCAACAGCAGCATCTGCTCAGCAAGCAACCTCAAGTTTGGTGAAGCAGTTATCTGGCTTGCAACGTTTAACAGCAGATTTTGAACAAACTACAAAAGTTACGAACAGTAAGCCGAGCAAAAATAAAAGCTTAACTGCACAACATATGAATCAAACTTTCAAAGGTACAATGAAAGTAGAACGTCCTGGAAAGTTTTATTGGGAAACGACTAGCCCAGCGAAGCAGACCATTGTGACCACAGGTAAGCTTGTTTGGATTTATGATCCAGATTTACAACAAGCTGTTCGTCAGAGTTTAGATGATCAAATTGCCAATACACCAGCATTATTGTTATCGGGCAATACTAATCAGATCATGCAGTCTTATCGTGTGACGCAGCCTGACCGCACTAAACTTTATTACACTTTATATCCAAAACAAGAAGACAGTGCTTTCCAAAGCATGACCATTAGTTTTGGCGCAAATAAAGCACCAAACCTGATGATTTTACAGGATTCTTTAGGTCAAACGACTTATGTTCGATTCAGTAACATTAAAGTCAATCCAAAGATCCCTGCATCAGTCTTTAATTTTGCACCGCCTAAAGGTACAGATATTATTGATCAGTAATCAGTTAAAAAAAGCCGCATATTTGCGGCTTTTTCTTGTCTGAAGGATACATTTTTAAATTTTATATCCTTACAAGGCTTTGTATAGTGAAGAAAAACATCAGAGACTTGCATGACGATGAATACTTCACAATTATCAAAACTTATTCCAATTCTTATAGTTGTTGCTTTAGTCGGATGCCAACCTAAACAAGAATCATCCAAAGAAACTGCAAAATTAGACATACCATTAATTCAAGCAAAAGTAATTCCAGTTAAGCTTCCCAAGCAAAAAGTTTGTTTGGAGGATGGTTGTACCAATTATGATTTGCAAACCGTCGAAACCAATCAAAAATGGATCGATGAATATTTTGTCAATCGTATGAAAAAAGCTGAGCCGAATGCTTTTGCTAATCTTCCTGATCAGAAAGTTAAAGTTCCTGCAGATGAACCTTCATTGAGTGAGAGTAGTACATACGTTCGTTTTATAGGACAAAATTATAATTTAGCGACATTTGCGATTCAGTCGTATTCATATTCTGCGGGCGCAGCACATGGTATGTCACATCAAGAGTTTGTGAATTTTGATCTTTCTAATAAAAAACATATCACTGTCAGTGAATTGATTAAACCTGAGATGAATACCAAACTGCGTGATGAACTATATGCGTCTAATCAGAACTGGTTAGAAGATCATAATATTAAAAAACAAGATTTACAGCTCAGTGACAATTATTACTACGGAGTGAATGGTATTGTTTTTGTCTATCCTTTATATGAGCTTGCATCTTATGCTGAAGGAATGAGTGAGTTAACGTTGCCCTATTATGCAGCGAAACAGTTTATTAAAGCTGAATATTTACCAAGTTTACCAAAAGAACCAAATTAATTGATTTTCAGCATCTCAACATGTGTAGGTGCTGAGTCTTTGTTGTCTATCGCTGTATTTTTTTGGGTTAAAGCCTTACACTATAGCCAGTTTTTTCTCTATTCATGATTGATTATGATTGACCCAAAATTACTCAGAAATAATATTGAAGCAGTAAACGCTGCTTTAGCAAAACGTGGTGTTCAGCTTAATGCGCAAGAATGGGCTGATTTAGAAGTTCGCCGTAAAGAATTGCAGTCAAAAGCTGAGAATTTACAAGCTGAACGCAATGCGGGTGCTAAACAAGTTGGTCAAATCAAAAAGTCTGGTGGAGATGCTTCCGAAATCATGGCACGTATGTCTGCCATTGGTGACGAAATCAAAGCTGCTGAAGTTGCTTTGGCAGAACTTCAAACTGAGTTAGAACAAAAATCACTGGCGATTCCAAACCTGCCTGATGAATCTGTACCTGAAGGTAAAGATGAAAGTGATAATTTAGAAATCTTGAAATGGGGTACACCACGCCAGTTTGATTTCGAAATTAAAGATCACACTGATCTCGGTGAGTGGATGGGTGGTCTTGAATTTGAGACTGCAACAAAACTAACAGGTTCTCGCTTCAGCGTGTTGAAAGGTCCATTGGCTCGTTTGCAACGTGCCCTGACTCAATTCATGCTAGATACACATACGCTTAAAAATGGTTATACCGAAGCTTATGTACCTTACTTAGTAAATGCAGATTCTTTACGTGGTACAGGACAATTACCTAAGTTTGAAGAGGATTTATTCAAGCTTCAAGGTGAAAAGGAATACTACCTGATTCCTACTGCCGAAGTGCCGATTACTAACTTTGTGCGCGATGAAATCATCGATGCAGATCGTTTACCGTTAAAATATGCTGCACATACACCATGTTTCCGTAGTGAGGCTGGTTCTTATGGTCGTGATACCCGTGGTTTAATTCGTCAGCATCAATTCGATAAGGTCGAAATGGTGCAAATCGTTAAGCCTGAGCACTCTATGCAGGCACTTGAAGAATTAACTGCACATGCAGAGGGCATTTTACAGGCACTTGGTTTGCCATACCGTAAGATTTTGCTCTGCGGTGGTGATATGGGCTTTGGCGCAACTAAGACTTATGACCTCGAAGTGTGGGTACCAAGCCAAAATACCTATCGTGAAATCTCTAGTTGTTCAAACATGGGTGATTTCCAAGCGCGTCGTATGAAAGCACGTTATCGTGTAGATCAGAAGAAGATCGAATTGGTGCATACATTGAATGGCTCAGGTCTTGCGGTGGGTCGTACCTTGCTTGCGGTAATGGAAAATTATCAACGTGCAGATGGTTCAATCGAGATTCCAGAAGTTTTACGTCCATATATGGGCGGCGTAAGCTTCATTGATTAAAACATGCATCGATTTTGTGCATAGTTTTTGCTTTAGTCCAATCAGATAGAAAATATAGAAGAGGCTAGATGTGGAAATATTTCCAATCTCTTTAAAGTTGCAACAGCAACGTTGTCTGATTGTAGGCGGTGGGCGTATTGCCTATCGTAAAGCAAGTTTATTGGTCAAAGCAGGTGCAATCATTGATGTGGTTGCACCTGAGATTGAACCTGATTTAATGATTTTAGTTGAGAAATCAACGGGTCAGTATATCCAAGAAAGCTTCTCAGAATCTGTACTTGATACTCGTTATCGCTTAGTGATTGCTGCGACAGACCAAGCAGATGTAAATAAAGCCGTATTTGATCATTGTGAGCAGCGCAATATTTTAGTCAATAGTGTCGATGACATACCTAATTGCCGTTTCATGGTACCTGCAATCATTGATCGTTCACCTTTAGTGATTTCTGTTGCGTCTAATGGGGCATCGCCAGTATTGTCTCGACAATTGCGTACACAGATTGAAACTATTGTGCCGTACGGGATGGGTAAACTCGCTGAGTTTTCTGGACAATGGCGTAAGCAAGTTAAAGAAAAAATTTCTAACCCAGATGAGCGACGTATCTTTTGGGAAAATTTATATGCAAGTCCTCTAAAAGAACAAGTTTTCAATGACAATCTTGAGCTTGCAAATCAACTGATCCAGCAAGCTCTAACTGAATGGTCTGCACCTAAAGGTGAAGTGTATCTCGTTGGTGCGGGACCAGGTGACCCAGAGTTATTGACACTCAAAGCGTTGCGTTTGATGCAACAAGCTGATGTTGTGATCTATGATCGTTTGGTTTCAGGTCCGATTTTAGATTTGTGTCGTCGTGATGCCGAAAAAATTTATGTGGGTAAAGCACGTTCAAATCATTCTGTTCCGCAAGAAGGCATTAATGCTTTGTTGGTTGAATATGCACAACAAGGTAAGCGTGTTTGCCGTCTAAAGGGTGGTGATCCATTTATTTTTGGGCGTGGTGGTGAAGAGATTCAAGAATTGGTGGAAGCCAATGTGACATTCCAAGTGGTTCCAGGAATTACCGCGGCTTCAGGTTGCTCCGCTTATGCAGGGATTCCGTTAACACATCGTGATTATGCGCAAAGTGTGCGGTTTCTAACAGGACATTTAAAAGAAGGTTCACCAGAGTTGCCTTGGAGTGAATTGGTCTATGAAAACCAAACTTTAGTTCTGTACATGGGCTTGGTCGGATTAGAACGCATTTGTGAACAACTGATTGCACATGGTCAACGTCCAACGATGCCTGTTGCATTGATTTCTAAAGGTACAACGCCTGAACAAAAAGTTGTTGTTGGAACTTTGGCTGATATTGCAACAAAGGTATCTGAACATCATATCGTAGCACCGACTTTAACGATTATTGGTGAAGTTGTGAGCCTACGGGAACAGTTAAAATGGCAATAAATCTCTCCTAATCCCACTTTAAAAAGAGAGTGAGTTCCTCTCTTTTTCAAAGGGTGACTAGGAGGGATTATGAAAAGTAGAGAAAATTTGTGATTCATGTGGTCCTATACGAACCTGAGATTCCAGCAAATACAGGTAATATCATTCGTTTATGCGCTAATACAGGTGCTCAGCTACATTTAGTCAAACCTTTAGGTTTTGAGCTAGATGATAAAAAATTGAAGCGCGCAGGTTTGGACTATCATGAATGGGCAAGAATGTTGATATGGGACAATATTGAGTTGTGTCTTGCTGATCTCAAATCTAAAGGTGTTGAGCATGTCTTTCCACTGACGACCAAGGGCAGTGCGACACCACATACAGTTGATCTTAATCGTCCAGTTGCTTTATTGATGGGACCTGAAACTAGAGGTTTACCTGAGCATGTCCGAATGATGTTCCCACAAGAGCAGTGGATAAGATTACCAATGGCTGAAAACTCAAGAAGTTTAAATCTATCTAATGCAACTGCTGTTATTGTCTATGAAGCTTGGCGTCAACAAGGATTTAAAGCTTTAGTTTAATTTATTGCTCAAGTGCTAAAACGACTTAAAGTGATCTACTTTAAGTCGTTTTCTTGTTTAGGGCTTGAATCAAATTTTTGTTGAGCCGATATCACTTTTTCAATATTAGTTTCAGCCCAATCTTTTAACTGAAATGCCATTTTGGCAACTTCATGTCCTAACGATGTTAATGAATAATCAACACGTATTGGAGAGGTATTTTGGACTTGTCTTTGGATAAAACCATCTCGCTCTAGCATTTTTAGTTTTTGAGACAGTACTTTAGGTGAAATACCTTGAATATTTTTCTTTAAAAGATTGAAGTGCTGAGTTTCGTCTGCGAGGACATTGATAATCAGTAAAACCCATTTATCTGCAATTTTTTCAAAAAATAATCGAGCAGGGCAATGTTGTTGATAAATATTATATTTTAATGCCTGATTCATGTTTTTAACCCTCAATTTATTCATTTAGCACACCTAGTTACCGATTGGTAACTAATTGACACCTAGTTTCTAAAATATATTATTAAATTGAACTTTTTAAAAATTTTGGATCATCTCATGACAAAAATTGCAGTTGTATATTTCTCTGGTTATGGTCACACCAAAGTAATTGCACAAACTTTTGCACAACCGATTGATGCTACATTAATTGAAATTGATCAGAATGGTGAAATTACAGAACAAGATTGGCAAACGTTAAATGATGCCCAAGCGATTGTATTTGGCGCGCCAACATACATGGGAACAGCACCTTGGCAATTTAAGAAATTTGCTGATGCTTCCTCAAAGGTATGGTTCACACGTGGTTGGCAAGATAAAGTTTTTGCAGGATTTACAAACAGTGCGAGTTTAAATGGTGATAAACAAGTGACGTTGATTCAATTACAAACCTTAGCTTCTCAGCATGGTGGTATTTGGGTGAGTTTAGGTTTACTTCCAGCCAATACCAAAGCCGCAAAACGCGAAGATGTGAATAATTTAGGCGGTTCTGTTGGTTTACTGGTTCAATCACCTTCTGATGCGAGTGTAGATGAGATTGCAATAGGGGACTTAGAAACAGCGAAGCTGTATGCGGAACGTGTTAAATCAATTGTTGAAAAACTGCATAGCTAAGTTTTTGAGTTAATAAAAAGGCGCATTTAGCGCCTTTTTAGATTTAGATGATTTTATTCGTGTTCATTGTGTTGAGGGGCATTATATTTAAAGCCTTTGGTTTTATAGCCTAAATATAAAACACCAAACATAGCCCACCATAAGCCATATTTTAGTGAGGTATCTTCAATTTCTAGCCACAATGCAAAGATACTGATGAATCCCATTAAAGGAATCACAACGAAGTTTAAAATATCTTTAAGATTTTTAGTTCGCCCATCACGTAATGCATAACGAGAAATAACCGATAAATTGACAAACGTGAATGCAGTTAAAGCACCAAAGCTGATCAATGAAATAACGGTATCAAGGCTCATAAATCCAGCAGATAGCGCGACTGCACCTACGATCATGATGTTGTATGACGGCGTAAAGTTCTTTGGACTAATATGACCAAAGATTTTTTTATTAATCACGCCATCACGACCCATCACATACATCAAGCGCGATACCCCTGCATGCGCAGAAATACCAGATGCCATCACTGTCACGATTGCAAAAGCAAGAACATAAGATTGGAACAATGAGCCACCAACTAGGAGTAAAATGTCAGGCTGTGTTGCTGCGACATCTTGGAAGTAAGTTTTAGGATCATTTGGAAAGTAAATTTGCATGAAATATGTGCTGATGATAAACACGATCCCTGCAAATAGAGCAGTCAAGAAAATAGCTTTTGGAAGCGTTTTTTCGGTATCTTTGGTTTCTTCTGCAAGTGAACTTAAAGAGTCAAACCCTGTAAACGAGAAACAAAGTAAGGTTGCACCAGTAATTAATGCGCCAACTGAGGTTAACTCGTTCCAAAATGGTTCAAGACTCCAAAGCTGATAGCGAGTTTCTGCTGTTATTGGTCCTTCTGCGTTAAGTCCCATTTGTAATTTGCTATAAACTAAATAGGTAAATACAGCAATTACAATCAGCTGGACTAGAACAATCATGCTGTTGAAATTAGCAACAAACTTGGCGCCACGTAAGTTTACGCCAGTCATGAACGCAGTCAAAACAATAACCCAAACCCAATGATTTACACTTGGAAATAATGCTTCAAGATAAATCACTGCAAGGATAATATTGACCATTGGTGAGAGTAAATAATCTAACCAAGATGACCAACCTACCATAAAACCAACATTGGGATGAATGGATTTTTGCGCGTAGGTATATGCCGAACCAGACGATGGATAGCGGCGAATCATGTGACCATAGCTCAAAGATGTGAACAAAATTGCAATTAAGGCCACTATGTATGAGGTAGGAACATGATGATGACTTTCTTCTGATACTAGACCAAAAGTGTCAAACAAAGTCATAGGTTGAATATAAGCTAAACCAATAATGATAATGTGCCAGAGACCTAGCGTTTTTTGCAGTTTAGCTGCCGATTGAGTCCCAGAGATATTTGTCAACGGCGTTATCCTCATAATCGTTGATCAAGGATCAGCTATGGTTTAAGGATCATTTGAGACGAAATGATCCCCCCTACAGAAAAAAGAAGTCCGCCAATCTATCCTAAATTGGTATTCATTGTCAGTACTTTTATGCTTTTTTTAGCAATTTTTTTGCCAATTGTGGAGAAAAAAGATGAATAAAAGTTCACCTAAATTTTAAAAGCCCCGATCACTTTATATGATCAGGGCTTTTTCTGCATGATTTATGATCTAAATCAATTAATTACCAAGCTTTTTGCAAGATAGCACGTAGATCTTTTAAGCTTGCTTCTTTAGGATTGAAAATGATTGAACCATCATTTAATGCTTTTTCTGCAACATCATCAAGTTGAGCTTCAGTGACTTTACCAGTTTCACGCAAATTGCGAGGTAACTTAGTTAAGCTGAATAAACGATCACGCATCGTTAGGATTGTAGCAATTGCTTTGTCCGCACGTTGATTTGCAGGGGTTTGAGCATAAATGTCAGCGCCTGCTAATGGAAGCAATAATTCACCAATCTTATTGCCATTTACTTCTTTGTTGTATTCAAGCACATATGGCAAGAACAAGTTCATGCATAGACCGTGAGGCAGATGAGCTACTGCACCTAAAGCATGACCTAAAGAGTGAACTAAACCAACCATTGAGTTTGAGAACGCAATACCAGCCATTGTTGATGCTTGTGCAAGCTCTAAACGACCTTGTGGTTCACTAGGATTATCTAGAACTTTAAACAAGTTTTCGCTGATTTTTTTGATAGCAGCACTTGCATAAGCATCACTTAAAGGGTTAGCAGCCAAACACGTATAGGCTTCAACAGCATGTGTCATCGCATCCATTGCAGTCATAGCTGTAAGATGCGGTGGTAAGGTTTGAGTCATACGTGGATCAAGGATCGCAGCATGCGGCATTAGATAATATGACGTAAATGGGATTTTTACGTTCTTTTCTAAGTCAGAAACAACAGCAACCATTGTTACTTCTGAACCCGTGCCAGATGTCGTTGGAATCACGAAGAACGGTTTCAATGGTTTTGATAGGTTATGTGCACCTGAGTACTGTAGTAAATCATTACCACCCTCAGATACCAGAATGTTAGTTGCTTTAGAAGTATCAATAACTGAACCACCACCAATTGCAATAATCGCATCACATTTTTGTTTGCGATAAAGTTCTGCTGCTAAGCGAACAACTTCTAAGCTTGAATCTGGTGGTACATCATCAAAAATTGCACCAATAACAGCATCAGTTGTGCTGAAAGCAGCTTCAATTGGATTTAATAAGCCATTTGCGCGAACACCCTTGTCAGTAATGATCATTGGGCGTTTTGCACCTAAAGTTGCAAGTTCAAAAGGGATATGCTCTAACGCAGCATTACCAGCAATTACTTTTACAGGGCAGAAAAATTCGTAATAAGGCTTAGCCATGTTAAGCACTCCGTTGGAAATATGATTTAGCGACTTTCAGGTAAATATTTTTAGCACCCGTGAATTTTTCTTTTAATGTCAATTCGGCTGGGTAGCGTTTTACTGCGAGTGAAGCAATTAACTTAGGTAAGATCAGTGCTTCCATTTTATTTAAGCAACGGACAAGGCGAATCGCACTTGATACATCACCATCCGCAATCATTCGGTCATTTGCGAAGGCCTGAGCTGTGCTTTCTTGGAAAGAAAAAACTAAGAAGGCATGAGTCAGATGCTTAAATGTAATGGTTAAATCAGGCTTACCTTTATAATTTGGTAATAGCTCTAATTGTTTTTCTTCTGTTACCCGAGCGATAAATGCAGGACCATTAGGAAAAACATTCATCGAGAGTATAAAGCCCACAGGAAATTTAGAAACTTCCTCTTGAACTTCACTGTCCACTTGGCTTGCCATTACTAAACCACGACCAACAACGTCCATCATGAGTTTTACGTAGGCAAATTGCAAAGTGGGCTTCACTGCTTTGGTCGAAATCACTTGCGTATCCCTTGTTAAAATTATGCAAAAGCAAATTTAGAGTATTTACTCTAATTTATTTCTCTAGATTTTAAAAGTAATTTATTCAGATTTGACTTCAAGGTCATTAAACAAATCTGCATTTTTAAAATATTCAACGAAATCATTACAGAGCTGCTCGAAATTTGGATAATCTTCAAGCAAGTCTTGTAAGCGTACCATTTCTAAACCTGCGTATCCACAAGGATTAATGGTTTGAAAACCACTTAGATCACAATCAATATTTAGCGCAAGCCCGTGATAACTCCTTCCTCTTCTAATTTTAAAACCTAAAGACCCTATCTTACGTCCATCAACATAGACTCCTGGGGCATCTGGTTTGGCATAAGCATTGATTTCGTATTTCTTGAGTAAATCGATCATCGCTTGTTCAGCGAAGCTAACTAACGTTCTGACATGCCATTTCAAACGATTAAGATCAAACAGGAAGTAGGCAACCAATTGTCCTTTACCATGCCACGTCACTTGACCACCACGATCTGTATGCACAACAGGAAGTTGAGTATGCATGAGAATATGTTCTGGTTTACCTGCTTGTCCTTGAGTTAGAACATCTTGATGTTGGAGTAGCCAAAGCTCATCAGGTGTTGTTTCATCACGATGAGTTGTAAAATCTTTCATCGCTTCAAATCGTGTCGTGTAATCTTGTAGATCCTGAAAACATCGAATGATTAAGGATGGTTTATCAAGGTTCGTCACAATAAACTTCCTTTGATTGAATAAATACTTTTTTGCGGAAAATCTGCTCTAACTGATCGTTTGTCGTTTCATGTGGATTTGCACAATTCGACCACTCACGAATGAGTTGAATTTGGGCATATTGAACTGCGTTTTTGCTTTTTAATTTAATATCAAAATCTTTGCTGCGTTTCATAAGAAATTGTGGATCATTACCTAATTTTAACTCTAATTGATTTTCACGTTGCAGAGAAAGTTTGGCATTGTTAATCAGTGATAGCTTATCTTGTGCATTTAAAGCCTTGGCTTGGTTTAAACATTGTGGTGCAAAAGTCGAAGTGAGTAACTTCGTAGGCTGTGTAAATGCGAGAGCTGTCAAATAATTATGTTGGTATTCCTGATCTAGATTTTGAATAAGATCATTTTTGAGTTGTTGAAATTCTTTAATAGGCAAGGGGTGTAGATTATTTAATGCGTTCTTCTGTGTTTTGTATTCTTCTTGAATTGCAATTAAATTGATCTTAGTAATGTCATCTGGCTGAAAGGCATAAGATTTACTATTTAATTGTGTTGAATGACGTGATTGCATCATTTTAATCGTTTCATTTAATTGTTTTACTGTGAATTTATTGGTGTCATAAAGTCCTTTATATTCACACAGCTCATTTTGCCAAGAAAAAGTTGCTGTTTTCGCATCACTGATAGATGGGATAAATACCGTAAATAATGATAGTAAAATTCGTTGCGTTTTCATCAGCTATTTCGCAATCATAAATCGAAAAAGAAAGAATAATATAGAAGTGTTATGAATGGTTTAACTGATCAGAGGTTTTATTTGCACACATAAAAAATCCAAAACACTTTCGTATTTTGGATTCCTTGATTATAGCGCTGTCTTAATTAATGGACAGGCAGCAAGATCAGCATATAGTGCATGAACTTGTTCTAATTCTTCAAAGCGTAATTGCGCAGTTAAAGAATGATATTTACCTGTGCGAGATGCTTGAACAGTAACTGTTTCACCATCAAACTCAGGGAAGTGCTTCTGCAAAATATCAACAACAGCCACTCGAAGTTCATCCCCTGCATTACCAATCAATTTGATTGGATAGTCCATTGGGAAAACCCAAAGATGTTCTTGCAATTCACGAGAAGGAGTGCGGTCTAACATGAGCAACCTCTTAATTTGAAACGCCTGCATCAGTGCAGGCGCTTATGATCTAATACAATAATGGGGACAAAGCACTAGACTTCAACCCCTAAATCAAAGACTACAGAATGCGCTGTTAGAGCTTTGATTTTTGAGTAAAACACACTCAATATTAGTCGTTTTCCAAGAATGAACGTAAGTGTTCAGAACGAGAAGGATGGCGAAGTTTACGTAACGCTTTCGCTTCAATCTGACGGATACGCTCACGCGTTACATCAAACTGCTTACCTACTTCTTCTAAAGTATGGTCAGTTGGCATATCAATACCAAAACGCATCTTCAAAACTTTTGCTTCACGTTCAGTTAAGTTTTCAAGTACTTCACGAGTCGCTTCTTTTAAGCCTTCAGAGGTCGCAGCATCCACTGGTGAAGTGATGTTTGAATCCTCAATGAAGTCACCAAGATGCGAATCTTCATCATCACCGATTGGTGTTTCCATCGAAATCGGTTCTTTGGCGATTTTAAGTACTTTACGAACTTTAACTTCGTCCATTTCTAAACGTTCGCCTAATTCTTCAGGTGTTGGTTCGCGACCCATTTCTTGAAGAAGTTGACGAGATACACGGTTGATCTTGTTGATCGTCTCAATCATGTGTACTGGGATACGAATAGTACGGGCTTGATCGGCAATAGAACGAGTAATTGCCTGACGAATCCACCACGTAGCATAAGTCGAGAATTTATAACCACGACGGTATTCAAACTTATCTACGGCTTTCATCAAACCGATGTTACCTTCTTGAATAAGATCAAGGAATTGTAAGCCACGGTTCGTGTATTTTTTCGCAATCGAAATTACCAAACGTAAGTTGGCTTCAACCATTTCTTTTTTAGCACGACGGGCTTTTGCTTCACCTACGGCCATACGTTTAGAAATATCTTTAATTTCTTTAACGTTCAGATCTAGTTCTTTTTCGATGTCAGCAATCTTTTGTTGGAATGCAAGTACATCTGGGCGAACTTTTTCAAGGTGTGGTTTGATTTCAGCAGGTGCTTTAGCAATCTGTTCATCTAACCAAGCCGGATTTGATTCTTGCTCTGGGAACGTTGTACGGAACTGATTGCGATCCATACGACCACGACGTACAGCATAACGCATGATCTCACGTTCATTTGCACGAATTTGATCATGTGTGCCACGAATCATTTCTGAAATAATGTCAAATAAACGTGGAGTAAATTTGAACATCATGAACACAGCTGCTAGAGATTCAAGCGCTGCTTTCGCTTCTTCACTGCTACGACCGTGTTTTTCAATAATCGCTTTTGTGTCATTCCAAGCAGATTCTAATTCTGTAAAACGAACTTTTGCGACTTCTGGATCAGGACCTGAATCACCTTCAGAATCATCATCACCTTCAGACTCTTCATCTTCATCATCATCGTCGAGTTTTACATCTTTTGCTGGTGCTGCTGGAGTTTCAGCATCCTCAAGCACAGCTTCTTCTTCCAGTACTTCTGGAATCTCATCATCTGTTTCTGGATCTAAATAGCCAGAAAGAATATCGGCAAGACGACGCTCGCCAGTTAAAAAATCATTATATTCTTGTAAAACGACTTCAACAGCATTTGGCCAGTAAGCGATCGAGTGTAAAACATCACGGATACCTTCTTCTATACGTTTTGCAATACTGATTTCGCCTTCCCGAGTAAGAAGTTCAACTGTACCCATTTCGCGCATATACATACGAACAGGGTCAGTCGTACGACCAGGCTCACTTTCAACTGAAGCCAATACTGCAGCAGCTTCTTCTTCTGCAACTTCATCAGCAGCCTCAGTCGATTCGCCAAACATCGCATCGTCAGTTTCTGGCGCACGTTCATGCACAGGAATACCAACGTCTTGAAGCATCTGAATGATGTCTTCAATCTGTTCGCTTTCTGTAATCGAGTCCGGGAGATGATCGTTAACCTCAGCGTAAGTTAAGTAACCTTGTTCTTTGCCTCGGCTAATCAGAGCCGCTACTTGAGAAGTAGGGGAATGCATATCGCTCATCTTTGCTTACTCTTTGTTGAATCTGTGGCGGTGAAAAACCGTGCATGATAGCACAATTCACGTCGAATGTTTTGGATTTGATCCGTTTGTCTTAAATAAAAAAATAGGTTTGATTTCACGGTGGTTTGTTGGATATGGGGTTGAGTATTATTTTTTCAAGCAGCAAGTCCATTGAAAGTGATTATATTTCATTGTTGTTGCACTCCATCTATAAATACACAAAAAAAGCGCTGAAAAAAAGTACAAATCACCGATTTATAGCGAAAAAATTAAATAAAACTTGACAAGGTATTTGAAGAAAGATAAATAGCGGCTAGACCCATTTATATTTTTCATTGTTAGAGGTAGTGTTAGTGTCTTCTACAGATTTTGAATTAGATGATGATAACTACGGCGATGATGATGTTGGTTTTGATGAGTCATCAGGAAAAATCAGCGCCAAAGAATCATTAGAAAAGCGCCGTTTGATTGATGATCTATTGGCTCAACGTCGTTTAGAACGAGAATTAAAAGATTTTGATTATGATTTCGACGACGATGATCTCGACGACGAAGACTGAGCAAAATTTCTGAGACTTTAAGTCTTAAAATGTTATGCTGTTGACGAAATATTTTTAAAATTTGGATAAAGAATGAGTACGTTAGATTTAGACTTATTGAGTAATTATCTTGACGGTGATCAAAACGAATACGGTCTGGATTTTGCAGCGACTCATGGTTTTCTGTGTGCAATAGCCGTAGGTCCAAAGTTTGATCGTTGGTTAGAAGAACTTTTTGATAATAATCAAAAGAAAGTTCCTAGCGAAATCGTTGAACAAGTTAAGTTATGGTTAGAGTCTCTAAGACAAGACTTGGCAAACGAAAACGGAATCGAATTTCCTTTTGAAATCGAAGAAGCAGACGTTGAATCAAGTTTGGGTGATTGGAGTGTAGGTTTCGTTGATGCAATGTTCTTGAACGAGGATGCTTGGTTTACACCTGAGTTTGAAGAGCAACTTGTAGATTTAACTTTACCAATCATGGTCTTCAGCGGTATTGATGAAGAAGATCCTCAGATGGAGTCTTTCCGTCGTAATGGTCAATTGATGGATGAGTTAGCAGAAGAAATTCCAGATAATCTGAACGAAATCTATCTCATGTATCATACTCCAGCATAATATGTTGTATTTATCAGCTTATTAAGTTGATGAAATTTGATATAAAAAACGTCCAATAATGGGCGTTTTTTATATCTTTAAATTTATATTTTGATCGATTAGATTGAATGTTTTATATTTGAGAAAAGATTAAACTGACACCTAATAAGCCCAGCAACTAATTAATTCTTGGTTCTAAACATCTCAATTAAGATGTTTTTTATTCTCAAGTCCTTTTAGGCATTGCTTTGCATACCAGCCATAGCTGAGATGAAAAATAAAATATTCAACTAATATTAAAAATATAGTCACCAAAATCCAAAGCCATATAGGAATGTGTTTAATAATCTCAATAGATGTTTGAATAGGTGCAATAAAAAATAATGCAATCACGACGAGGATTGTACTGATAATTAAGTTACTCGCAATTGATCCTAAAATTAGATGCTTACGTTCTTGAGGATTAGGGACTCTTTGTTCGCGTTTTACAAAGATCCATGACGTAAAAAATCCTGCTGCAATTAAGGTCGGCACAGTAGTAGAAGGGTAATCCCCCCTAAAAATAATAGGATCTAAAAGTAGAATTTTCTCTTAAGATACGAGCAGGAGATTCTGCATGAAAACATC
>Ga0209426_1000553_pt1 | contig 35555 bp, 41 predicted proteins | sample Deesub1362B_J571_FD_187697 | JGI IMG/M metagenome (GOLD analysis project Ga0209426, IMG submission 187697) | Deep oceanic, basalt-hosted subsurface ecosystem from Juan de Fuca Ridge flank, Pacific Ocean, CORK Borehole 1362B_J2.571 (SPAdes)... ...
GACGGCGCGGGCCAGGAATTCGGGATCTTTGGTTGTGGCCTCAATGGCGTCCTGCAGGCGCTTGGCGACGGCCGGCGGCAGGCCGCGCGGCGCCGCGAAGCCGCGCTCCGAGGAAATCGTGATGTCGAGCTTCTGCTCCCGCGCCGTCGGCACGTCCGCCACGACGCCTGTTCGACGTTCATTGCCCAGTTGCGCGAGCACCTTCACGTCCTTCGAGGCGCGGTCGGCTTCGGTGAATTCGGTGGTGCTCATCGCCATTACGTCGATGTGATGGCCCAACAGACTGGTCTTCGTCTGCGACGTTCCGGCAAAGGGGATGTGATTAACCTTGGCGCCGGTGGCCTGCTGCAGGGCCAGTGCAGCCATATGGCCGTTCGTGCCGATGCCGTTGCTGCCCATCGACAGGCCCTCCGGGTTGGCCTTCAGTTGCTTGACCAGATCCGCCATCGACGCCAGCTTGCTGTCGCCAGCGACCACAAACATGGTTGGGTCATCGATGACGCGTGCCAGGGGAACGATCGCGGCCGGATCGTATTTGGGCGTCCGCTGGATGGGAATCGTCAGGAAGGAAGGCGTCGAGATGATGCCAATCGTGTAACCGTCAGGCGCAGCCCTTGACAACGACAGGTAAGCAATCTCGCCGGAGGCGCCCGGCTTGTTGACCACAACGATGCGTGCCTTCCCACCCAGGTGCTTTTGCAGAAACGGCGCCATCGCACGCGCGAGCAAGTCGGTACCACCGCCCGCGGCGAATCCGACATAAACCTCGATGGGCCGGTCCTCTGGCCACGCTGCCCGCGCCGACACGGCGGTCATAGCCATTGCAGCGAAGAGAAGAACGCGGGATCGAATTGCTCGCATGGTGGTCTCCGTTGTTGTAGTTGTACGATGTACAACACTGTTTCACAAATCTGAGAGAACTATAGTCGCTCCCGGTCGCCCTTCCACTAGGCGTATACCCGTGTGCCCTGCAAAATCATGTTGTACACAGTACAATGCTCGAAACTGCGTCGGGAATGAGAAAATGAGTAATCACGGGGTAGCCGCCGTTGAAAAGGCACTGAGCCTGCTGGATTGCTTCCGGCTCGGCTCGGAAGTTCTGTCCCTTGCACACCTCTCGACGGCGTCGGGGATGCATAAGACGACCGTCTTTCGGCTGCTGAACTCCCTGGAGAGGATGAGCTATGTGGTGCGCACGGCCGATGGCCGTTACGCGCTGGGCCCGCGCCTGCTCTATCTGGGAAAGCTGTACGAGCAATCGTTTCAGCTCGGTTCCGTGATCGAGCCTGTGTTGCAGGAGCTCGCCCTGGCTACGCGGGAAAGCGCGTCGTACTACGTGCTGCACGGCGACGAGCAACGCATGTGTCTGTACCGCGCCGAACCCAGTGAGGGCCTGCGAGAAACCCGTCTGCCTGGCACGATCTTGCCGCTCGACGACACTGCGATTGGTTCGGTACTCAAGTACTGGGGTAAGGGGGAAGCCTCAGCAAATCGCGAGGAGCCGCTGCCGTGGTTCACTTCAGGGGTGCGCGACGTCTATACGGCGGCGTTTGCGACGCCGCTCTTCGGCTCAGGCGACAAGTTCCTGGCCGCCCTCACACTCTCCGGGCCCGCTTCGCGTCTGCAGGCAGCAGAGCGCTCCGAAATCGCGCGCGTTCAGCTCGTCGCCGCCACAAAGCTCTCGCGGCTGCTGGGCGCCAGTTCGGCGTGGTGCGAGAGGATTTACAACACCTCGGCTCTCACACACGACTGACGAGCTGCTGTTGCGCTTTGCCGCGCCGGATCGCCCCCCTGCCCCCGATGGCCGCCTGTCGCTTCCTTCCTGGTTAGATTGCCGAAGGAAGCCGACGCCGTGGCCGCCGGTTAGAACGTCCAGGAATACGATCGAGGGCACTTACCGTTTCATCCGATGAAACGCTGCATTGCATGGTTGCTCCACGCCATAGAATGGCCCGCGCCAACAGACGCCGGCAATGACCGGCACAGGAGACGACCTCATGCGCAATCCCTCATTCGTTCGCACCGCCTTCGCCGGCATCGCCGCCCTCTTCGGCTCACAAGTGCTGGCGCAAGCTGGCAGCTATCCAAACAAGCCAGTCAAGATGGTTGTGCCATTTGCGGCAGGCGGCCCCGCCGACGTCGTTGCGCGCGAGGTTGGCGTGGCCCTGGGCAAAGAGCTCGGCCAATCTTTCGTTGTCGACAACCTCGGCGGCGGTGCCGGCCTTCCGGCCATGAATGCAGTCAGCCGGGCAAATCCTGATGGCTATACGCTTCTGTTCGCTGCTTCAGGCAACATCGTGATTCAGCCGCTGCTGACAAAGAATGTTGCAGATGCTGCCAAGCTTTTGACGCCTGTTGGCATGGTTTCGACGAGCCCGCACGTCTTGGTGGTCAGTGCAAAGCTCCCTGTTCACTCCACTAAGGAATTGATTGCCTATGCGAAGGCAAATCCAGGCAAGGTAAATTTCGGGTCCGCTGGCGTAGGAGGGCTCGCCCACCTGGGTATGGAGCAGTTCAAGGCCACCGCAAAGATCGACATCAATCACGTGCCATACAAGGGAACATCGCTGGTGGTGAACGACTTGGTTTCTGGCGAAGTGCAGGCACTGTTCAGCAGCTTTCCCTCATTGAAAGGCATGATCGACAAGGGTGCTATTCGCGCCATTGGGTTGACTGCGCCATCAACATCGCCGAGCCTCAAGAACATTCCAGTGATATCGGCATCGGGATTGCCGGGCTTCCAGTACACCACCTGGTATGGCGTTTACGCGACAGCGGCCACCCCTGGCGACATCATTACCCGCCTGAACGCCGCCCTGGTGAAGATTGGCAACGACAAGACCCTGCGTGAACGGCTCGATATGCAGGGCGTCGACCTTCATGTCACGTCGGCTGAAGAACTTGGCAGGCAGGCACGTCAGGAGATCGTACAGTGGGACAAGGTCATCCGCGACGCCAGGATTTCGCTGAACTAGCCAGCCAGCTACCGAGAGCACAGAAAGCATGATCATCGATTGCCACGGGCATTACACGACGGCCCCCAAAGCGCTCGACGACTACCGGTCGCGACAGACCGCAAAGCTGCGTGAGCCCGGAGAGCCGCCGCTCGCCCCCGATTTCCACATCAGCGACGATGAGATTCGCGATAGCCTGGAGCGCAATCAGCTTCGCCTGCAACGCGAACGCGGCGTCGACATGACCATCCTGTCCCCCAAGGCGAGTGCGATGGCGCACCATGTGGGCAATCCCACCACAAGCCTTCACTGGTCACAAGCTTGCAACGATTTGATTCATCGCGTGACGACGCTCTATCCGGCGCAATTCACGGCCGTTTGTCAGTTACCGCAGTCGCCAGGACATGGCCTCGATTCCTGTATTGCGGAACTCGATCGCTGTGTGAACACGCTCGGATTCATTGGCTGCAACCTGAACCCTGACCCGTCCGACGGGCATTGGAGCGGGCCACCACTCACCGACCGCTACTGGTATCCGCTCTACGAAAAGCTGGTTGAGCTCGACGTTCCGGCCATGGTGCATGTGAGTTGCTCTTGCAATCCGAATTTCCATCACACTGGCGCGCACTATCTCAATGCAGACACCGCCGCGTTCATGCAGCTCCTGTTGTCGGACGTATTCCTTGACTTCCCAACCCTGCGATTGATCATTCCTCATGGTGGAGGCGCTGTGCCGTACCACTGGGGACGCTACCGCGGACTGGCGCAGCAGATGGGTCGGCCGCCGTTGAGTCAACTGATGCGTAACGTCTACTTTGATACTTGCGTCTACCACCAGCCAGGCATCGACCTTCTGCTCAAAGTCGTACCAGCCGACAACATCTTGTTCGCGTCCGAAGCTTTCGGTGCCGTGCAAGGTGTCGACCCGGAAACGGGCTTCAGTTTCGACGACACGCGGCGGTACATTGACGGGGCTTCCGGATTGTCGAAAGCCGACCGCGAGACGATTTACTTCCGCAATGCGCTCCGGGTGTATCCGCGCCTGAGCGCATGGACAGCCCACATGGCGCGTCTTTCCAACTAAGCCGCTTGCCACCAGTCAATCTTATGGAACGCGTAGATTGTGTTGTCGTGGGCGCCGGCGTAGTGGGTCTCGCTATTGCACGCGCCCTCTCGCAAGCCGGGCGGGAAGTGCTCCTGCTGGACGCGGAGAATGCGTTCGGTACGCACACGAGTTCGCGAAGCTCGGAAGTCCTTCATGCCGGCTTGTCATACGCCCCGGGCTCGCTTAAGGCTCAACTATGTCGCCGGGGAAGAGATGCCATCTATCACTACGCCGCTGAGCGTGGCATTGCCCATCACCGGATCGGCAAGCTGATTGTCGCCGCAGATGCCAAGGAAATTGACGGGTTGCATAAATACAAGAAGCTGGCAGAAGCAAACGATGTAGATGATATGCAGATGCTGGATGCCAAAAGCGTCCATGCGTTAGAACCGGCTGTACAAGCCACTGCGGGACTCTTTTCCCCCTCAACCGGCATTATCGACAGCCACGGCCTGATGCTGTCCTATCTCGGTGACGCTGAGAGTGCCGGAGCCTGCCTGGTCATTAACAGTCCGGTCACAGGAGGCAGAGTTACCGGCGATGGCATTGAAGTTCACGTAGGTGGCGCCGAGCCGATTCGGCTGCTAGCGCGCACTGTCATCAATTCCGCAGGATTGCACGCCCACTCGGTAGCGCTCGCCATTGAAGGTATGCCAGTCGAACTGGTTCCAAAGATACACTACGCCATCGGCCACTACTACACGCTGCAGGGTCAGTCGCCCTTTACCCATCTCGTTTACCCTGTGGCTCGCGAAGCAGCGCTACGTGTGCACGTGACGCTGGACCTTGGCGGGCAATGCAAGTTCGGGCCCGACATCGACTGGCGGACCGATGTTGACTATACGTTCGATACGAACAATGAGAGCCGGTTCTATGAGGGGATTCGCCGCTTTTGGCCTGATCTGCAAGATGGTACGCTGCAACCAGGCTACACCGGTATTCGCCCTAGACTAGCTGGCCCAGAGGCGCTTCACAATGCCGGCACAGATTTCATCATCCAGGGTGAACGCGAGCATCGGGTGCCGGGCTTGGTGAATCTGTTCGGCATCGAATCCCCGGGACTTACGTCTTCTCTAGCGATCGGCGAGTATGTGGCGACCATGGTCGCCAAATAGGCCTAAAGGAGTGCCGCTTGGGTGCCAACAGGAGTTCAAGGACCTCGCGCAAGACGGATGGCGTCGACGCTGTCGCACTTCCGGACCTCAAGGCAGCGGCGGCACGGCCGCGCACGCCAAAGTCCGACCTACCTGAGCCGCGAGAAGCCGAGCCGCCGACTCCAGGCGTGGTCCAAGCGGTTACGCGTGCCCTCTCGTTGCTAACGTGCTTTTTGGGAGACGAGGTGTATGTCCCTTTGCATGTGCTGGCAAAGCGTACCGGCATACCGAAACCTACGGCCCTTCGGCTTGGCAGAACGCTGGCGGCATCCCGATTCCTCGTGCAACGCGAGGATGGCGCATGGCGCCTCGGACCCGCTGCAGCGTTGATTGGCTCTCGCTATCAAGCCCAGTTCGACGCACACGCAGTCATTGAGCCCATCCTCCAGGAACTCGCCGCGAAATCCGGCGAGAGCGCGTCATTTTTCATCTATGAGGAAGACGTCCGCACTTGCCTGATGAGGTCAGAAGGCCCTCATGGACTCCGGCGCCATGTACGACTTGGGGAATTACTACCTCTCGAAAGAGGCTCCGCCGGAAAGGTCATCCTCGCTGCGCTTGGTCGGCCTGGAGCGACTTACCAGAACATCCGAGACGAGGGCTTCTGTGTGACAAGAGGCGAACGCAGTCCAGATGCCGCTAGCGTGTCCGCGGCGGTGACTGGCACCAAGGGAGTAGTACTTGGGTCTGTCAGCATATCCGGGCCCGCGGTTCGCCTGACTGCTGCAAAGCTCCACAAGCTCGCCCCCCACGTTCTACGCGCGGCTGGGCAGCTCAGCTACTCCCTGAGTGGCATGCCCATTGGCTCGATTAAGTCGACGTGGCATCCCGCCTAGTCACCCTGCTCGCGCCTTGCTCCGTAATCAAAAGCTTGCTGCCTGAAGAACTCCTCTGTGCTGTGCTCGCCCTGGCGATATCCGCCCCCTGATGAAACGCTTCGGAGCTTAGGAGACGCTCGACGAAGCCGCTGAGTTTCTCAAAGTGAGCCCCTCTCCTGCGCCCATCCTAAAAGGGTCGCGCGTATATTCGATGTGAGTGATTGACCGCTCCCGGTCAGGACCGGTCATCCAGTGTTAATGAGCGAGTGGCTGAGATGGGTCGCTATGCGACCTTCGTTTTTCCCGCAGGTGGGGCGGGAGAATCCGTGGGCCCTACGACCTTCCTCGCACGCGGCTGCAATGGTGCTGGCTCCGCAGCCATGGATTCAGCAGGCGGGAGGGTCAAGAAGCTCCTGGCCACCTCCGGATCTCGACACCCAAGCCAGTCGCGCCATTGGGAGGGCGGCACAATCACTACGGACCGCTTTTCCTTATTCGGCGCATGCATCCGCCTCATGACTGGGTGCTTGTCCGCGTTGACTGTCAGCATCGTGAACGAGAAGGTCCCGTCCGGCCAGTCCCGCCACAGGCCAGCAATACCGAAGGCCCGCTCGCCGGGGAGCCAGATGCGGTACCGCACCGATTTCAGCCCGTGCTCATAGTTGGGCTCATAGATAGCTGTGGCCGGCACCAGGCAGAGTTGCCCATTCTTCCACGGTCCGCTGAAGCTGCGTTTCTCGCCGACCGTCTCTGACCTAGCATTCATGGTGTCGAAGGGGCGGACGCCCTCCGGTATTCGCGCGCGGGGGATAAGGCCAAAATTCGCCAACACGCATTCCCGGCGGTCGCCGCCATCGGCTCGCACGATCGGCGCGGCATAGTCCGGCCAAGTCTCAGGCTTCCACTCAGTCGCCGGCGGCACGACGCCAAACACGTCGCGCAGAAGCTGGTGCTGGACCGGGGCGTAGTTGGTGCACATGCCCTTCTCCTCCTCTTTTTTCCGTCGAGTGTAATGGGTAGTCCGACGAGAGCCTATCGAAGCGCGAACCGGACAGTTCTTTCGTCCAACGCAACCCACTGCCCGACTGCAAGCCGCAGCAATTCACCGTTATTCCAGTAGGAGACGTGGTCCGGTCGCCATGTCAGCGCGTATAGGTGCCGTACCTGGACACCGGCGATGATGAGAAAGTCGGTTATGGCGGCAACCGCCTCGCACGAAAGCTGCAGATCTTCGCGATCCTCGCCGAAGTAGTGGGCTTCCAGGAAGATGGTGGTAAGGGTCATGGTTGCCGGATGGCTTCCGCCGAATAGACTACCCAGTAGAGATACGAGTGCTTGTGGTGGCGGACCTTTTTGACGCGCGCGAAGAAGCGGACCTGACCGAATTCCTCTACCTCTGTCACGACTTCCTCTTGCTGGCTTTCCGACGTGGGCTTGGGCAGCAGACGCATGGCATCAGAGACGTAGTCACCGCGGATCCGGACCAGGATCCCATTGCCTGCGTCAGCGTTCCTGGTTTCCGAAGGCCCGTGGCAGCGGGCGGCATTCTTGCTGTTGCCCATGGTCAGCCTCGCACAGGGACAATGCGGACACCGTCACGGGAGACTTCTATCTGCGCTGTGTGACCATATGATCGTAGCCGGCGCACGTCATCGCGTGCCGAGGGTGGGATGTCCTGCTGGCAGCCTAGCGCGCCATTGCTGATGCTGAAGATGCCACACCTTGGGCATGTATAGCGATAGCCACGGGGAGCGGCGCGTATGCGCTCTGCGGCGGCTGAGCAAATCGGGCAGTTAACGGGCTCGGGGAGCATGAGGCGCCTCTTTTGAGTACTGTACGTATACCCAGTATATGGCGCATGCAGCGACATCTTGAAAGCCCGAGTTAACTGTATGGATATACAGTATCCGAGCATGTTCCCCGCGACTCCTCGAAAGATCGCTTCGAATGGTGGTCAGAGACTGTCGCAGTTTCGCGGGAGGCATTTGACCGAGACCGACCAGTTTCCCCATTTAGTATGCCTCGAGCGGTGGCCGTCATCGGAGGTATCGAAAGTGTCTATTAGATCACTTTCTCAATGAGAAAGCGCTGAATCGTCACCTGATGGAAGTCCAATGGCGTTGGCGCACCCTCAGGGCGAAGTTTCTTTTTTCTTTTAATATTCAATAACTTATATCAATCGTCTGCTGCGATCAGAGCAGAACCTCAAGCCTGCAGGTCGGATTTCTACGAAAAGCCCTTGCTTATCTATTTACGAGTAGATAGTATTGGACCCATGGAACGACGCGATGCACGAAGCCAACAGCAACGCAGCCGGTCCAGGCCTTACGAGATTGTTTGTCAGCACCGGTAGAGGTCTTTTTTTTAGCCCCGATCATCTATCTAGTAGTAGATAGTGACATAAAAAAAGACCTCTGATTAGCAGCAAAGATATGGACCAGCGATCCCTCACCCAAACCGAGATCGCCCGGCCCACCAAGGAGAGCACCATGAACGCCAAGACCATCCTCACCGCCGCCGCCCTCGCAACCGCTTTCGTCGCCGGTGCCGTCCAGGCCGCCCCCGCCGCCCAGAAGGCCGGCGAAGTCTACGGCTACAGCTATCGCGTGCAAGACCAGCGCAGCGCCTTCACCGATGGCGCACGCCAAGGCAAGGTCGACACGTTCAGCGAAGGTGCGCACGTCGGCAAGGCCGACCCGTTCACGGACGGCGCCAAGATTGGCACGTTCGATCCGTACACCGACGGTGCCCGCACTGTTGCCGGCCTGGACCGTACCGGCGTATCCGCCAGCCCGGCCCGCAAGGTTGACCCGTACCTGGACGGCGCCAAGAGCGGCACGTTCGATCCGTACACCGACGGCGCTCGCATTGTTGCCGGCCTGGACCGTACCGGCGTATCCGCCAGCCCGGCCCGTAAGGTTGACCCGTACCTGGACGGCGCCAAGATCGGCACGTTCGACCCGTACACCGACGGCGCCAACACCTGAGTCCAATCGAGGGTAGCCGCCCGAAACGCAATCGCGGGCCCCTACCCGACCTGACTCCCTGGAGTTTCAGCATGAGTTTGCGTGACAATGCCCTGATCCTGGGCGGCTGGGTGGTGCTCTGCATGACTAGCGGAGCAGCGCTTTCGCTTGTTGCGCAGTCGTTGTCCATCTGAGCGGAATCAGCCGCGCAGCGTGCGGTTCAACTTGCCCACCAACTCCGTGGTATCTAGCCACGTCATCGACGAAGCGGTCAGCGCGTGAATCTTCTCGACCATGCGCCGGATACTCTTCTTCGACGGACGCATGCCCATACGGGCCCGCCCGGTCACTGCAGAGTACATCCGCCCAAACGTGTAACCCAGGAAGTCGAATTCGCCTTCCGGCACCTTGCAGATTTGCGTTTTCTCCTCGTTGACCGTCAGCTTCAGCTTGCCCATGATCTCGCGCATTGTAACCGTCCGCTGGCGGCCGTGTAGACGCATAGGGCAAACGTATCCAGAGTAGTCCCCATCAGAATTTGACGGGGACTACTTTGGAGCCTGTGGCAAAACGAGGCGGCCGCATGCACGGCAGCCGCAATCATCCGCTCGAATTCAAACGTAGGCTGGCAGAGGCGGCGTGTGTGCCAGGTGTGTCTGTTTCGAAGCTAGCGCTGGAACATGGTCTGAACGTGAACATGGTCTTCCGCTGGCGCCGCTTGTATCGAGCAGGCCATTTCGGCGCCCCTGAGGTTACCAACGACTCATTGCTGTTGCCCGTTATGGTCGAGCCACCCGCTGTCGAAGAATCGGTCGACGAGCCGCACACGGGCGACCAGCGGGAAGCATTACTCACCGGAGTCATCCGGTTGCAGCTAGCCAAGGGGCAAGTGAGCATTGAAGCCCCATCCATCCCACCTCGTTGAGATCGGGATATCCCAACTCAGAAAAGGTGGGAACATTGGGAAGCGCGGCAATCCGTTTGGGATAGGCCACGGCAAACGCCCTGAGTTTCCCTGCCTTGATGAATGGCAGCGAAGTCGCCGGGGCATCGAACATCAGGGGCACTTGTCCGCCCATGACGTCCTGCAGGGCTGGCGGGGAGCCCCGATAGCTCACCGTACCGGTCTCGAGGCCGGCCAGGCGATTGAACTGCACGCCGATGGTCTGCCCGCACATACCGATACCAAAGTTGGCGTAGTCGACCTTGCCCGGGTTCGCCTTGATGTACGTGATCAACTCGGCGAGGTTCCTTGCGGGCAAGCCGGGATTCCCGACAAGAACAAGCCCTTGCCTGGTGAGCTGAACAATCGGAACGATGTCCTTGAACGGATCGTAGGACACCTTGACGGCATGGGGCACTTCCGCGGCAATTCCCTTCTGGATCAGCATGAAGGTATATCCGTCCTTAGGCGCGGAGATCAGGCCCTGGACCGCGATGGTGCCCGCGGCGCCGGACTTGTAGTCGACGATCACGGTTTGCCCGAGCGGTTCCTTTAGCTGTCGTTGCCTGTCTCCACGATGTGGCAGTGATGTGTGAGGCGGTCCAGTAAGGCGGTGGTCATCTTGGCGTCACCGAACACGGCCGACCACTCGCCAAAGCTCAGGTTTGTCGTGATGATCACACTGGTGCGCTCGTATAGCTTGCTGATAAGGTGAAACAGCATGGCGCCTCCAGCCTGGCTGAATGGTAGATAGGATGCCATTGCATTGCATTGCATTGCATCGCCTCGCTGCGCTCCGCGGCAAGCAGGTCCAGTATCGCGCGCAAGACCATATCGCCGTGGCCTCCTTCCCCGCGCTAACGCGAGGGTTGCGGCAACCCAAGGACACCTTCAGGACGCGACATCTATACTGCGGGTTTCCCCTCTCTGCGGTACCTCCGGCGGATCTGGAGCTGGCCGAGCGGCGCGCCGAAGCGTTGGGGGACTTTGTGCTTGCGGGCCACCTACTCCGGCAAGAGCCGACCGCCACCTGGGAATGAGGCTCACGCGCTGCGATCCGGCCACACCTTCCCGTCGCGAAGTCCCGTTGACCAGGCTTCCACTGTGATCGCCTCCCAAGACAACCACACCCCATGCCAGACGCAACGGGTGACTGCAAAGGACCTATCCCGTGGACAGATTCGTATTCCGTCGATCCTACGGAATCTTGTGGGCGAGAACGAAGTTCTTATTGTCACTGAGCCCACGGACGCTGCCATCTCTATCAACTGACGCGCTGAGAACGATGACGACCCAGGTCGCCTTCAAGAATCAACTGTGCTGATGCGTTGGCGGCAGGCGCTTGACACCACATCGTGAATCGCCTGAACCAAGGCCAGTACACCGCGTAGTCTGCCGATCCAGGTCGATATCACGCGCCGCCAACGAGTACGGAGGCGCGTGAAACGTCTACCTGCCATACCTCAGCCCCAACCCCGGGTAGGCCTGCGAGCGGCGCATCTGCCGGGCGCGGATGGTCGCCGGCAAGCTCAATCCACCCGCCGCCTAACGCCCTATACAGGTCCATGAGGTTTGTCAGGCGTTGCAAGCGCGCGCTGCGCTCACCACTGTCGCTGACGATTCCCGGACCAGGCTCGTTAACGGGCTCACCCAACAGCGAGGCCTATCGCCGCGAGCTGGCACCAATGGCTTGTCGGTCATCGCAGCGCTGCCTTTCCCCTTTATAGTCGTTTCTTCGCGAACGCCGGGCACAGGCATGGGTTTGGGAAGCTCGTTAGGCATATCCATCTATCGCAGTTTGTTGCTCGAAATCTCCCCGAAACCAAATCCAGTAGCGGCTTTCCTGATACCTCTATTTCCGTCTATTTTCCAGATGCCTGGACTTTCTCTTCGCACCTGGAAATAGGATCCCAGCGCGCCGCCGCACTGCGGATCGGTGGGTTCGCTCGTAAAGCTGAAGGCCTGCAGCGGGAGTTTGCCTTCTCCTCAACCTTACGCATGCCCCTTCACTGCACTGGAGCTTCATTGCGGCCGTTGCCCAGCCGGCTTCCACCGCAGAAGTACCGCAGGCGTACGCCAATAGGACGTCAACGAGCATTTATTCGTGGGTTTGACGGCCGGACCTGAATTGACGCGACGCGTTGACGCCCGATTGTCGTACTTTTCGCGCTTTGACGGTGAGTCGGTGGTCGGTTGGTTCAGTTCTCGCACCCCTGTGATGAGTTGCTGCGTCGCGCTCGAAAGCGCTACGAGCGGCGACTATTACTTGAATCCTTGCATCGAACGCGCGACCTGCCAGACTCGACCTACCAAACCTTGGAGGACGCGATGTCAACTACGGATGTTCACCATGCAATCGCGCAGGGCGCTTGCGCGAAGATGTTCGACTACGCCTACACGGACCCGCGCAGCGTGGCGGCAATGCTTCGCGGCCGCGGTGATGGCCGCGAACGGAAGTTCCTGCGCTTTGCCGAGCGCATGCGCAGGCGTGATCCGCTACTCGGCGACTCCGCAATCGCTGCGGCGTACACGCACCGCTGTGAAATCGATTCGTGGTGCCGACTCCTCGGCCCAGGCTGGCTCGTCTGGCCGATCTCCTTCGGCCTGGCCTGGTGGCAGATGCGCCCGGTCTATTCGCTGCTGCCCCGTCAACCCGCCCCGAATCTTCAACCATGAGTGAAGGGAAAGAACTCGCCACCGGCATGTTGATGCTAAGCCTACTGGTGTTGGCAGGCGCGACCTATCGCTCCCTCAGTCTGAGCACGGCCGTAGAAGGGTCACCGCCCCTTAAGCCGGTGACCTCCTCACCGGAGCAAAGCGGCCGTCAAACCCAAGCTACACCGAGCCGCTTACGACCCCAAAAGGGGAACCATCAATGAAGCCTGAGACCACAATTGCACTGCAACAGCGAGCCGCTAACTTCCTGCTGATCAGTACTACTACCTCCCGGATTTCCCAGTCGGCTGGCCACCGAACGGCCGACGGGAGCCATACCTTCCATGCGCAACATTGCAAGGTCGAATCAATATGACAAAGTCTGCCAAAGTTCAAGCCTCATTGCTGCTTTGCGCCGCAGTGGCAGCAGTCATCTCGGTGTGCCGGCCACTGCCAGGCTCAGTGTGCTACACAGTACTAGCGGGCATTTCGATCGTTGCCTCGGTCGTCGTGCTCCTCGATATTCGGAAAATTGTACTTGGTGGAGGTGTAGGGCCGTCGTTCGGTGCGGCCCTGCTACTGGCAGTCACTGCCGTGCTTCACCGCAACCTGGACATGGTCGTCATCGCGATGATCGGCGGAGCCGCTGTGCTGATTTGGGTAGCAGCGGCACAAATCCTAGCGGACGATGATGTCGAGTCACGGAAGGCGCGCCACGGATCGTGTGTCGAGGAAGCGAGCCAGGAACGTCATCCCCCACAGCGCCCGGCATTTCCGACGCGAAGGCCGACCAAGACTTTTTCCGACGTCATGGGCATGGGCAAGCTGAAGCGAGAGCTCGATGCAATCGCGAGAGAGATTTGTGACGTACGGGTGGGTAACGGAAAGGCAAGGAACGGCATCCTTCTATACGGCGAACCTGGTACTGGGAAGACGCTGATTGCCGAGGCGCTAGCCGGACAAATGGGGCTGCCTTTCCTGCCTGTGACGATTGGCGAAATCGCTAGCCGGTGGGTTAATCAGACGACCGAGCAACTCCAGCAGGTGTTCACCTCGGCGGCGGCACAAGCGCCTTGTGTCCTCTTTCTCGATGAGATCGATTCGTGCCTGGTCGATCGGAGTTCTATTGCGAACGGCGATAGCGAGGCACCAAGGATCGCCAATTCCCTGCTCACCAATCTCGTGGATATTCGAGGCAAAGGTGTAGTGGTGGTCGCCGCCACGAATCACCTGAACAAGCTCGACGCCGCAGGCATTCGTGAAGGTCGGTTCGACTTCAAGATTGAGGTGCCTCCGCCGGACAAGGAAGCCCGCCTGCACCTCATGCTGACCCGCGTCGCCCACGTGCTTCGCCATGCAGAGTTTGACTATATCGCTGCCGAGAATCTCGCGGCGAGATGGGAGGGCTTTAGTGCGGCCCGGATCGGGCGGATCTGTGATGAGGTGCTGAAGCGGCAGTGCGATGGCCCGGACGTTCGCTACAGTTACGATGAGTGGTCGGCCGCATTGCGCTCCGTCCAAGGAACGCTTGGCGACCCGCTCCCCGAATCGGCGGTCCCGCTGAGCGAACTCATTCAGACCGACAAAGTGTGCTCGTACCTGAGCGGTCTGGCCCGGCGGATGAAAGACTCGGCCCGCATTGAGGCAATGGGCGGCTCGATTCCCACCGGCCTGTTACTTTGCGGCCCACCGGGCAGCGGTAAATCCAGGGCAGTCCAATCGTTGGCGAAGAGCACGGGGTGGGCAATGATCCAGGCAACCGGCGGCACCCTCCGCAGTCCGGAGGCGATCGACCGCTTGGTGCGGCGCGCCAAAGACATCCGCCCTACCATCGTTTTCGTCGATGAAGCCGACGACCTGTTGGTAAGCCGCGTCTATGCGACGGACAGGACCTTACCGAATCACCTGCTGGCAGCGATCGACGGCGCTGGCGGTCAGATCAAAGATATTCTGTGGGTGGCGGCAACTAACTATGCCGAGCAGCTTGATCCTGCCGCACTGCGCGGCGGTCGGTTCACCGAAAAGCTGGAATTCTCCAGATTCGACCTTGAGACGATGGAACGCTTCGTGGGCGCGTGGCGCGCCTCGTCTTCAGCGAGATTTGCGCCGGATCTCACGGCCAGGGTCATTGCCAAGTTCCTCGGCGTCGAGTCCGTGGCGAATGCGACGGCAATTCTCAATACGGCTGTGAACATGATGATCGATCGCTCAGTGAGCGACAGCGTCGCGGTAGTTAGCAAGATGGACCTGGCTGAGGCGCGCGCCAGAATCCTCACACCGGCCGCTGCAATCCGCTGAAGACTTGTAATTCTCGTATCAACACCCGTCGTCTGAAATCAGGGGAAGATGGACATGCGGAAATTCATCGAAGGCTTCGTCAGCGGCGCGAGCGCTGCCATGCGGGGATATTTCGCCCCGGCAGTCGCCATTTGGAAGTTACTCCTGACGACGACTACCGAACTCGTCGATCGCAAGCACTGATGTCGCCGTCAAGCGGACCATACTGACTTCGGATGGATACGCCTTGGTCTTACTCATTGCACTCGTCGTCGCCGTGCGCCGGATTTGCCGTCACGGTCCGGCTTTGCTTGAAGACTGGTTGCCAAGCCGGGACGGCATATGTTGCATGCGGCTGCTGTAGTGGCGGCGGCGAATAGCTCGGAGCGCCGCACCTACCAATCGTTGCTGGCACCCACCGGGTTCCGCCAATGACGACAATGTAGGTTCCACGTGCGACTTTTCTGAAGATGGCGTCTTGGGATCTCGCACATTCACAAGTCCCCCTACAAGCATGATTCTCACAGTGGTCAGATGGGTATATCCATTGGCACTGCTTCTCGGAGAAGTGTGGGTACTTGGCGACCCGCTCGAACTCCGCTGGCTTGGCCACCTTCATTTGCAAGGCAGCAGCAATCGTGGTGGCCAGCAGTTCCTCGACCCCAGCCTCACCCAGGGCCTGTCGGAAACGCACCAGGTTGGTCGGGGCACACGGCAGCCACATCTGGAAGTACTCCTCGCCGCAGAAGTACTGCCAGTACACGTTCTCGGCCCAACGTTCGCACACCGAATCATCGCTTTCGTTGAAGGCGTGCTTGAGGTACAGCAGCCCGACCATCAACCGAATCGGCAGGCGTGGTCGGCCAGCGGCACTGACGCCAGTACCAGCTACCGGGAGTGTCGGCCCGAACAAGTCCTCGCCAGCAACGTTGCGGCCCTCCTAAGCCTTGCGAGCAAACACCAGCGCCAGTGCAGCCTCAATGTTGTTCCACGGCATTCGGGTCGCCAGCACTGCCAGCGGATGCCGCAGATCAATCGTCCCGTCCAGGCGGCTGCGAAAAAAGTCCGGTGTGCTCATCGGCAAGACTCAAATCTCCCAAGATTTGAATCAGATTGATATTCCCTTTGGGAGTTCTCGATCCGCGCAAACCATCCACGCCTTGCCACGCTTGGACGGCCGGGATTCTGCAGGGCAGACTAGATTATCTGGGGCACCCCAGTCGGAGTGTATCGAAAATACAGGAATACGTATTTTCGATACACAACCAATCTTCGATCGCGCCCCGTGGGGACTCATTTTCGCGCGTTCATTTTAAAATGTATCACCAATGTCACTCGCAGCCAGATTTAACCTGCGATTTTGAGCGACCAGCCTTCTCAATCTGCTATCTCGGTTTCGCCCAATAATCTGGGGGCGGAACGCCTATTTTTGGCTGACTGTTACCAAAAGCCCACAGAATATTTGGCAAAACGGTTCAGTACGTATTCTGGGTACACACGCCGCCTCCCATAGATTTCGCACCATTTGAATCCCCACCGTCGCGAGGCACAACCGAACCCTAGGCCACGCGCCACTTTTCACTCACATCCCCTTTTCCCCCACGGACATCTCGGTGACGATCCGATTGCCCGACTATCACAACTTCTTCGGACAACCGGGGTGCCTGAACTCTATTTATCAATACTGTTGTCAGCCTGACACAAGAAAATTTAGGTGAACGCTCTGCTCGATCTCTGCCTTGCGCCATTTATATTGCCCCCATCGAAAGCCCGCCTGAGTCGCCCGGCCCTCTACGGACCACCCTGCGATTGCGGCGAGCAACGATGCTTACCTGCAATCCTTGACGCGAGGAACAACTGTGCCACGCTAGCCCTCAACGCATTTATGAACATTCGAATATCGCCTGCCCGCATTCCGGGGCGGAATTGCATTCGGCAATCTGCAAACCTAGAAGCATGTATAAATTAACTCACATGCTGCCCAATTTCCACGAGCGTTCGCTGTCTCGATACGTCAATCTTGACCGCGCATTTCACGCATTCGAGCCCCGATTCAAATAACTGCATGGATAGCAGACTCCTAACCGAGAAGGACCTTCAAGACGTGACCGGCAAGAAGCGCCCCAGTGCGCAATTGGACTGGTTCAAGCGATGTCTCGGGTTTAAGCCTCCTCAGCGCGCTGACGGCCGCATCATCCTGTCGTGGGCGACCTTCGAAGCCCTGCAAGCCAAGCTGTCGGGGGTCGCCCAAATGAGCGCCCTAGCATCACTGCCCCCCGCCTTCCGCGCGTTCGATATCGAGCAGGTCAACACGGCCGCGGTCATGGACTTTCTCGAGGACCACTGGGCGAACTGGGCCACGATGAAACGGGCCATGAAGGCCTGGCTATCCCCGTTCTTCGCTTGGGCAAATCGGCGCGGGCACATGACTGTCAATCCCTGCCGCGAGTTGGTAGTAGAAAAGCCACGCGGACGTGGCGTCTACATTCCGCACGACCACTTCTTGCGGATCCGCGCAGCGCTCGCGAGCTACACCTACGAGAAGACGCTGCCGGGCGGCGACGTGAATTTGGTGGTGGACAAGGGCCAGGCAGGGCCGGAGATGGAAGTGTTCGTGGACCTGCGCTACCTCACCTGCCAATGCTCGACCGATATTCGACGGCTCCGCTGGTCGCAGATGGACGAGCGGGCCGGGGTGATCCGATTCAAGCCGGTGGATTTCGATGACGTTTCGAGCGATCGAGGTGCGCAATGAGTGCAGTCACACCGAGCGTCGCGCCAGCGCAGTACGTAACTGTGGCACTGGCTGCGGTCATCACCGGGCTATCTGAGAAGGCCATCCGCCGCAAGATCGAGGACGGCAAATGGGTGGACGGACGTGAGTATCGCCGCTCGCCGGATGGCGGATTGTTTGTCAACTTGAAGGGGTATGAACGATGGGTAGAAGGGGCAACGGCGTAGAGATTCGCGCCACCAGCATCCGGCTGTCCTTTACGCTAGATGGCAAGTCGCAAAAACACACGCTCATGGTGAACGGCAAGGCAATGCCGCCGACGCCTGCCAACGTGAAATATGCGAACCGACTGGCAGTGGAGATCCGGGACCGCATCCGACACGGCACGTTTTCATTGGCTGAGTACTTCCCAGCCAGCGGTGCCGCGTCGGCGCACAACGTGGCCGGCCAGTTGGATACCTGGCTGGGCGCACAACGCATCGAGGCAAGTACCAAAGCTGGCTACACCAGCGCCATCCGGTTCTGGAAGGGAGCGGCGTACACCGAGGGTGGCAAGCTGCTTGGCGAAGTGACGCTGTCGGGACTACGCACCAGCCATATCCTCAAGGCGCTGGCCAGCCGGCCGGATCTGAGCGGCAAGACGGTCAACAACTACGTGTCGGTGCTGCGCGAAGCGCTGGACCTGGCCGTGATCGACAAGCTGCTGACGGAGAATCCGGCGACCGAAGTCAAGCGCGCCAAGCACCAGAAGGAACCGCCGGATCCGTTCAGCCGGGAAGAGTCCGACAAGATCATCGGGCACATCGCCGGGCGCTATCCCGAGCAGGTATTCAACCTCGTCGAGTTCTGGTTCTGGACCGGCATGCGCACGTCAGAAATCTTCGGGCTGCGCTGGACGAACATCGACCTGACCAGCGGGACGGTGCTGGTATCCGAGGCAGTCGTGCGCGGGTTGCACAAGAACCACACCAAGACCAACACGGCCCGCATTGTTAAACTGAACAGCCGGGCGCGCGCGGCGCTCCACCGACAGCGGCAGTACACCCAAGCTGGCGGCGGTGCGGTATTCGAGGATCCGCGCTACAACACCGCCTGGGCGGATGAGCGCGCGTTCCGCCGCAGCTACTGGACGCCGGCGCTGAAGCTGCTAGGCATTCGGTACCGCCGGCCGTACAACATGCGGCACACTTACGCGACAGCGATGCTGATGGTCGGCATGACGCCGGCATTTTGCGCGAAGCAGTTGGGGCACAGTGTGGAAATGTTCCTGCGGACCTACGCCAAATGGGTAGATGGCGGGCAGGATGACTTGGAGATGTCGCGGCTGGAATCGGCGTTTTCTTCCCCGACTCTCCCCCGGAATACAAATACAGGCGCCTAAGCGCCTGATCTGCAAGTGAATTCTTTGGGGTGGCTGATGGGACTCGAACCCACGACGACAGGAATCACAATCCTGGACTCTACCAACTGAGCTACAGCCACCGTAGAGATTCTTCGCTGCCGACGTTGCCGCTCAGCGAAGAACAAGACTATACATGGCTTTTGATTCTGTGGCTAGTATCACGCACAAAAAATTCGACAACGCTCCCAGATGGCTTTATCGACTTCCCTGCCACCTTGCCTCCAGCAGCACAGCTTCCTTGATGGCGGCGATTGTCTCTGCCTCGGTCGGACACAAGGCCAGTAGTCGCTTCGACTTGCCGTTAAGTACATCTCTCTGTAGCGCCCTGCCCGATTCGGCCGAAGTCCCCGCGTGCCAGCAGTAACGCGCCGTCCATTTCCCGTCCTGTAGTTGCTCGACTACCCATATCACCCGGCAGCCCTCGAAAACCTCACCGAACGGCTCTTCTGATCCCATTCTGAACCTCCAGGATTCGCTTCCGGACGCACACACGGCACTTGCATGCGCAAACGCTCTTGCGAGCGACCGGCCAACCCCTACTCTTCTATTCCTCCACTGAGACCACGCCAGACATCGTCGTGGTTCAGCCCGAGCGTCACTCTCATGACACCGGTCGGCATCCTAGCATGGTGGCAGCGCCTGCTCATCAGTTCTATCACCCGAGAATCCCCCACAACCGACAAGCACGCGCGCCGAATTTCTTGAGCTTGGATTGATTGCAATCCGCACTGGTAATGTGAACTGCCTGCCCCACCAATGCAGGGTACAACCTGAAGGCGGTGCTGATAGATACTCTTTCGCGAGGGACATTGACCCCCCTCGACATTCCCGTCAGGCGACCCTCAAACAAGCGTCGCCTGTTTTTTTTACCAGGCAAGGCTTATTGGAATAATTCGTTACCGACCGATTATATTGTTTCCGCCCGATAGATACGGAACTCTTTCACCACATGCGCGTCGAAGCGCTGTGTCCGAAAAGCATCTTCACAGGTATGGAGACAAAAAAAGAGCCCGCAGCGCGGACTCTCAATTTGCGATCTCAATGCCCTGAAGGCGCTTTCAATGTAGTCGCTGTATGTAGCGCACACTATCCGGGCAAACCCAAGGGCCGAGATGTGACGAAACAGGCCCAACAAGAAAAAACAGCCCGCACAAGGCGGGCTGGAAAATCAGTTGAAGAAAGCCCTGTATTCGAGGGCAGGCACAGTTTAAGAACATGAGGCGCCACTGGCGAATTAGGGGAATCCCTTTGCCGGCGCGGGTTTCGGACGGCCCGACAGGCGCAAACGCCTCAGCAGCATACATTTGCGCCCGGTCGCATGGAACGAGCGTTCGTTTTTAGAACCTTTCCTCGACATGCAGAAATCTGACTGACATCAAATTACGCCGCTTCCTGGAGCCCCGGACGAAGGTGTGAGCGCGCCTCCTCGAACAGGGCATCCACATCTGCTCGGGAGCGCGCTGCGTTCATTCGACGGGCATCGGAAAGCACACGACGCCAACCACGGCCACCATAGATTCCGCGATGGAGGCCAAGCATATGGCGCGTTGCAGCCCCCATATAGCCCCCCTTCTCCACGAGATCGCCGATATATGCCTGCATCGTCAGCTCGGCCATTTCGCGCGTCACGATAGGCGCAGTCCCACCATAGAAACGTGCATCCATTTCCGAGAGGAAATAGGGATCGTGATAAGCCTGACGCCCGATCATTACGCCGTCGACGTGCCTCAGGTGTTCGTCTATTTCACCGCACGAGACAACACCACCATTAATCAGGATTTCCAGATGTGGAAATTCCCGCTTTAGTTCATAGGCGACCTCATATCGCAGCGGTGGAATTTCGCGATTCTCCTTTGGGCTCAGCCCCTTCAGAATCGCATTACGCGCGTGGACGATGAATATGTCACAGCCGGCCTCCGCAATGGTGCCGACAAAATCACGCACAAATCCGTAGTGCTCGATCGTATCAATGCCAATGCGGTGCTTGACCGTAACCGGCACCGACACGACATCGCGCATGGCCCTCACACAATCGGCCACAAGCTGTGGTTCGGCCATCAGGCACGCACCAAACGCACCGCGTTGCACGCGCTCGGACGGACAACCGCAGTTCAGATTGATCTCTTTGTAGCCCCACTGCTCGCCCAGTTTTGCCGCTTGGGCAAGGTCCACCGGCTCGCTGCCGCCAAGCTGCAGCGCCACAGGTTGCTCCGCCGCACTGAAATCGAGGTGCCGCGCGACATCGCCGTGCAGCAGCGCACCAGTCGTCACCATCTCCGTATAGAGCCAGGTGTGTTGACTCAGGGCGCGGTGAAACGTCCGACAATGGCGGTCAGTCCAGTCCATCATTGGCGCCACAGAAATTCTACGGGGCCTGATATTTCCTTGGCTTCCGCCTCTGGACTCGGTTTGTGGGGTGCTACTGGTCTGTTCCATTGCCTACTGATTCTGCCTGTTTCGTCCCTTTTTCCGAACAAAGTGCCACGATGTAGCACACAACTACTCGCGTAGCACCGGGACCATGGGGACGATCACGCAACGTGTGCGAAAGGACGGAAGTATATGGCACACAGCGCAGATTCGCCTGAAGCAAGGCGGCGCTACGATGTTCACCGAGGCCAAGACGCTTGACCGGAAACAGGCGGCCAAGTCCTGGTTGAAAAAGCGGGAGCGGAAGCTCGCGCAGCTTGGCCAACGACGCCCCCATAAGCTCCGCCTTTACCCGCGCCTGCAAAATGCTTGAGATCGACGACCTGCACTTCCGTGACATGCGGCACGAGGCAGCATGTGATCCCGACACTTCCAGCCTGGGCCTATGGACTGCCTAGCGCGACGTAAGCAGAATCAAAATGCCACTCGCGCGCTAAACCCCGCGACCTATCGAGAAGTGTATATACCACGACGCGTACGCACCGGAGGACTTAGGGCGCTTGATTGCAAAGATGGACACCAGCATAAGAACGACAGAATCCCTTGAACCTGCCGCGGAAGAACCAACTCTGATTGAGCTCGCTCGCATATTTGCCGAAAAGAGATCTCAAATTCCCGACATCATCCCGCCTTATATTGCATCGTCTCTTGTAGCGAACGAACGACGTTACTACTACGTAGCTGGCAAAGACCGCCAAGGCAGGCCACGCCTTTTCGAGGTGTTTCTGGTTAATCCGACAGGCGAGTTGGATGCAGTCCCAGCATGTTTTTACCCTGGAGCCGTCCTTGAGCTATTTCCCACAGACCTCCAGATATTGGCCGCGCCAGACCCCTGGGGAGGCAAAGTCCCGGACCTGACGACCACGCAGATCGCGGACGGACTACAGTCGATTTATCTCGACGAGCAACGGAACGGCTAGCTCTAGTGCGAGCGATAGGACTCATCGATGAAATCCCCTGCCCCAGCGCTGCTCCTGGTCGTCTTGGCCGTCTCAGTCTTCAACGGCGCCGTCTTCGCAGCGGAGCCCATCAACGGGTTCCGCGGTTTGCGCTGGGGCGATCCTGTCTCGTCAATCCCGAATGCCCGGAAAACTCAGAGTCTTGCAATAGGGGAGCACTGTTATGAGCGACCAGACGACACGCTCACAATGGGTAAGGCAACTTTGAGCGACATCCGATATTGCTTCTATAAGAACCGGTTCTCTTCCTTGATCATTACGTTCCCGAGCGAACGCGACGGCGACGCGATAAGGCTGGCGCTAATCGAAGCATACGGCGTACCCAACCAGCCCCATCCAGATCTGAAACACCATTACCGGTGGCGCACATCCAAGGCCGAAGCGATCCTGGAGTATCGGCCTGAAGGTGGGGCGTTCATCGCCAACTCGGAGGCCCTCCTCCGCGAACGCAAGAACGAAATGAAGTCTAGCGCCAAGAACCGCAGCACCGACCGCTAGGGCGGCCTCGACGCTGACATCCGGCCTGTTACTCGTCGCAAGGCCCATGGGAAAGTGCGCCTCTTCAGCATTAGCCACCTTCGTCTTGCGGCTCGCCCCCGAACAAGCCCCTCCAATGCGCCCTTTGACTCCAGCCATTTGAACTCCCATTTGAAAAAAGGGAATTCTTTGCGCGTGAGAGGGCGTGCAGCCTAGGCCTCATGGGTCACTCATGGTTCTGAGCCGCCTCCTTGCCGTCGGCGCGTGTGCCTTCCTCGGTCTGATATTTAGTGCCAACCTCTTTGCAGTCGGTGCCAAACCCGCTCTCTACGGGCACGTGAGGGACGGCCGGACGGTCGAATTTTTCGCGAAGACGGTCGGACTCATCAGCAAGGAAGGTATGAGATGACACCGACAATCTATGCCACCTATGCAGTCATTCTAGTCGCCGTGGTCTGCCGAGAAACGCTAGGTCAGGACGCGCTTGGCGGCACCAACTATTTGCGGACAAGTTCTTAACGAGGAGTCTCGCCGGTTATGCAAGTGGAAAAGAAGATCACTGCCAAAATCACATTCTGGTTCGAACAATCCATCCTTGTGGCCGCTCAGATCCTGCTGATGGCGGTAATCTTGGCGATGGTCATTCAGCTTTGGATCATGTTCTCGTCCGATATTCTCGAGCGCGTTAGCAGCATCGATACCGTTCCGGAGCTTATGAAGTCGGTACAGACAGCCTTTTCCGGCGTACTGCTCATCATTCTCGGGCTCGAGCTTATGGAAACACTGCGCGTGTATTTCAGATCGCACCGCGTTCGGCTGGAAACCATCTTGGCCGTGGCCATCATTGCCGTCGGCCGCCATGTGATTAATTTGGATGTGGAGCACATGTCGGGCGGTTCCCTAATGGGCGTGGCCGCAGTGGTGCTCTCGCTAACGGGTGGTTACTTTCTGGTTCGATTCAAGTCGCCACCGTCTGCAGATTGAGAGCATCAAACCCCTCCGCCGGTCGGCCTGGTGTGCCTTCAGCGCCAACGCCATAGGCCACCGACAGATCAACGTCGCTCGCGCCGCCCCGGTGCCGACGAACTACGTTGGCAACATCGCTCAGCTTGCGACGACACACCAGCATTCCCTCACCCAGCGGGTCGTGCCGAATGGAGTCCACAAATTTGTGCATGTCATACGGGCATTTTTTGGTGGCCGCGCCCACTCTAGCGAACCACACGAAAGACAACCACGCCATACACCAATTGTCATTCGTGTGGACGCTGACGCCGATGCTAGCTCGCTGTGCCGAAATAATTCTGGACTTTTGACAATCACGCCAAAGACACAAAAACAAAAAGCCCGCGCAGCATGAACCGAGCGGGCTTTCAAATTTGGTTGCGGGGGCAGGACTTGAACCTGCGACCTTCGGGTTATGAGCCCGACGAGCTGCCAACTGCTCCACCCCGCGGGGCGAACTATACGCGGATCTGCAGTGCATTGATACAGGAAAATGCAAAAAAGCCCGCGCGGCGTGAACCGTACGGGCTTTGGGCGTGACTCCGCAATCTGGGAAATTAGGATCGCTGGCACCATCTGCCACGTCCGCGGAGGCTGCATGACACCCGAGCAGGCCTCTCCCCGACGACTCGATGGAGAGCCCACACATCAGCGCAGCTGCCAACAAAAACGGCGCCCAAAGGCGCCGTCACGATACTCGGACTGCTATCCGCTGCAATCAGCGCGGTGCGTTCCTTTCTACCCAGGCCGCGAAAGTCGTCAGGTACTTGTTCAGGAAGCCACGCGTGGATTCATTGGCGATATTGCCATGATCGTCAAAGAGCTTGTCCACGCCACTGATATAGGCCTCGGGCTGCTGCAGCACCGGGACATTCAGGAACACCAGCGACTGGCGTAGATGGTGGTTGGCGCCGAAACCGCCGATATTGCCCGGCGATGCGCTGATCACGCCGCCCGGCTTGCCATCCCAGGCGCTATGACCATAGGGGCGCGAGCCAACGTCGATCGCGTTCTTGAGCGCAGCTGGCACCGAGCGGTTGTACTCGGGTGTCACAAACAACACGGCGTCAGCACGACGGACACGGTCGCGGAACACCACCCATTCCGCCGGCGGATTGGCATCGTCGTCCTGGTTGTACAACGACAGCTGCCGGATCTCGACAATCTCGAGCTTCAGCTGCGGCGGCGCGAGCGCCGCGAGGGCCTTGGCCAGTTTCAGGTTGAAGGAGTCCTTGCGCAGGCTTCCCACCAATACGGCAACATCGCGAGGATTGCTCATAACGGTTCCTTTCACTGCTTGAACGAGTTCGAACGAAGAGAAGCCTGGTCCGCGACAACGCTGCGGGCCAGTCCAGCCGACACTCTACTCGACTTACGCGCCCAGCGTAGCCAAGGGATGGTCATCCTTGCGCCATGGACTATCGAAGAACGCACGCACGCGTGCCCCACTCACCTCGTCCAGGCGTGGCGGATTCCACTTCGGCTGGTGGTCCTTGTCGATCACCAGCGCGCGAATTCCCTCGATGCCGTCGCCGTGACGGAACACGTCATGCATCATGTCGAGCTCCATCCGCAGCTCATCTTCGAGCGACATCGTGCGAGCACGGCGGATCTGTTCGAGCGTGACGCAAAGCATCAGCGGTGAGCGGCTACGCAGCGTGGCGGCGGTTTGCGCGGCCCAATCGCCTTCGGCGTCGCTGACAGCTGCCAGGATCGCCTGTGCGGAGGCGCCTGCGAACAAGGTATCGATCAGGGCAGCATTCGAAGCCAGTTGGCTGGTGGATGGTACGCAGGCGTCGGCGTGCTGGCGCGTGAACGACGCAATCTGCTCGAGTACCGCTTCGCCACTGGTGAACTGCCGCGCCTGCAGCGATGCAACCATCTCGGCGATCGCGTTCGTTGGCAGATAGGCATCGGCCAGCTTCGCGTAAATAGCATCGGCCGCGCCGATCACCGCGCCGGTAAGGCCCAGGTACTCGCCGATATGACCTTGCGTGCGTGCCAGGAACCATCCACCGCCAACATCGGGGAACAGACCGATATTGGTCTCCGGCATCGCCATTTTCGTCCGCTCGGTGACGATGCGCAGCCGCGCGCCCTGCGAGATCCCCATACCACCGCCCATGACCACGCCATCCATCAGCGCGATGTAAGGCTTGGCATAGCGATGAATCAGATGGTTGAGCGCGTATTCCTCAACGAAGAACTGATCCAGCAGCGGATCGTTCGCCTGGTGCGCCTGGTAGAACCAGCGGATATCGCCGCCGGCGCAGAATGCCTTGCCGCCCGCGCCAGCCACTACCACCGCATGGACTGCGGGATCGTTCTCCCAGCTTTGCAGCGCACCGGTGATCGCGCGAATCATCTCGAGCGACAGCGCGTTGAGGGCCTGCGGCCGGGTCAGTGTCAGATACGCCACGCCGCCCTGCACCTGGGTCGATACAAACTCCGTCATTTCTGTCTCCATCATTGCAGGCAGCGATTCTACGACAGACCCGCCAAAGCGCCTGCCACGGCACAACACGGGAAACCCCGATGCGCGTATGCGTATGGAGGAATCCCTCCATGCGAAACTGCGAAAAATATGCACACTGTCGCCCATGACACCGCAAACCCCTGCCCCCGAGGCGTTCGATCCCGGCCTGATTCTCCTGGCCTTTGCGCCGGTCTTCGTGCTGACGATAGGTTGGGAAGCCTGGTACTGGTGGAAGCGCGATCGCTCGGTCTATAGCTGGCGCGACACGCTCTCGAATGCCACGCTCGCACTGATGCATCAGGCATCCGATGCGCTGTTTCTCTGGCTGATGGTTCGCACGGTCTACACGTGGTGCTACGCCCACGGGCTTCGTGCGGTGCCGGAGACCTGGTGGTCGTTCGCGCTGCTATTGATCTTGCAGGACTTCCTCTACTACTGGTTCCATCGTGCCAGCCACCGGGTGCGCTGGATGTGGGCTTCGCACGTGGCGCATCACTCGTCGGAGGGCATGAACTTCTCGACGGCCTTCCGGCAGAGCCTGACCTACCCGATCTCCGGCATGTGGATTTTCTGGATCCCTCTGGCACTCGTCGGCTTCACGCCTGACTGGGTGATCCTTGCAGTGGGACTGAACCTGGCGTTTCAGTTTTTCGTGCACACGCGACTGGGGCGACGCTGGCCGCTGGTTGAGAGACTCGTCAACACGCCATCGGTCCATCGCGTCCACCATGCGAAGAATCCTCAATACATCGACCGCAACTACGCCGGGGTTCTGACGATCTGGGACCGGATGTTCGGCACCTTCGTGCCCGAAGAGGAAGCGCCGCAGTACGGCATTACGCGGCAGGTCTGCACCTACAACCCGCTGACGCTGACATTCCACGAATGGCGCGACATGTTTGCCGATGCCTGGCGCGAGCGTGACCCACGATACCTGTGGAAGCCGCCCGAGTGGCGCAGCCCTCGATCCGCATTGATGCCCAGCGCGGGCCAAACGCCCGCTGCCGAGCACGGACAGCGCTCCGACGCGATCTGATACGAACCTGCGCACTTGGAGACGGCAAGCGCCCATAAAAAAACCGCGCCACACCGGGCGCGGTTTTTTCTTCAAGCGGATGCCTGTCAGGCCACCGATTCGCGCGAGGCGCGCTTGCGCTCGTGCTCCTTCAGGTGGCGCTTGCGCAGACGGATGCTCTTCGGCGTGATCTCCACCAGTTCGTCGTCGGCGATGAATTCCACCGCGTACTCGAGCGACATCTGGATCGGCGGAACCAGTCGTACGGCTTCGTCGGTACCCGAAGCACGGACGTTGGTCAGCTGCTTGCCCTTGATCGGGTTCACGACGAGGTCGTTGTCACGGCTGTGGATGCCGATGATCATGCCTTCGTACAGCGCATCGCCCGGCGTCACGAACATGCGGCCGCGATCCTGCAGCTTCCATAGTGCGTAGGCCACGGCGTCGCCATCGTCCTGCGAGATCAGCACGCCATTGTGGCGTTCACCCAGGCCGCCTTCGCGCACCGGCGCGTAGTCGTCGAAGATGTGGCTGATCAGGCCGGTACCACGCGTCAGCGTCAGGAATTCACCCTGGAAGCCGATCAGGCCACGCGCCGGAATGCGGTATTCCAGGCGGGTGCGGCCCTTGCCGTCCGATGCCATATCGAGCAGTTCACCCTTGCGGCGGCCCAGCTCTTCCATCACCGAACCCTGGTGGCCGTCTTCCACGTCCACGGTCAGCAGTTCGTACGGCTCGTTCTTGACGCCGTCGATTTCCTTGAACACCACGCGCGGGCGCGACACGGCCAGCTCGTAGCCTTCACGGCGCATGTTTTCCAGCAGGATGGTCAGGTGCAGTTCGCCACGACCCGAGACTTCGAAGATCGTATCGTCGCCAGTTTCGGCCACGCGCAGCGCCACGTTCGACTTCAGCTCGCGGTCCAGACGCTCGCGCAGCTGGCGGCTGGTCACGAACTTGCCTTCGCGGCCGGCCAGCGGCGACGTGTTGACGCAGAAGTTCATCGTCAGCGTCGGCTCGTCCACCTTCAGCATCGGCAGCGCGTCCAGAGCCTCGGGGGCGCACACGGTGCAGCCAATGCCCAGTTCCTCGATACCGTTGATCAGCACGATGTCGCCGGCTTCCGCCTCGGCCACAATCTCGCGCTCCAGGCCGCTGAACTTCAGCACCTGGTTGATACGGCCCTTGATCGGGTTACCTTCCGGACCGAACTTGACCACCACGTCCTGCAGCGGCTTGGCGCGGCCACGCGAGATACGGCCGACGCCGATCTTGCCGACGTAGCTCGAGTAGTCCAGCGAGATGATTTGCATCTGCAGCGGACCATTCGGGTCATCGTTACGCACCGGCACCTTGTCCAGCACGGTTTCGAACAGCGGCTTCATGTCGCCGTCGCGCACGTCTTCGGTCAGGCCGGCATAGCCGTTCAGGCCCGAGGCGTACACCACGGTGAAGTCCAGCTGCTCGTCGTTGGCGCCGAGCTTGTCGAACAGGTCGAAGGTCTGGTTGATCACCCAGTCAGGACGGGCGCCCGGACGGTCAACCTTGTTGATCACGACGATCGGTTTCAGGCCCAGGGCCAGTGCCTTGCGCGTCACGAAACGCGTCTGCGGCATCGGGCCTTCCACGGCATCCACCAGCAGCAGCACGCCGTCGACCATCGACAGCACGCGCTCCACTTCACCGCCGAAGTCGGCGTGGCCCGGGGTGTCCACGATATTGATGTGCGTGCCGTTGTACTCGACGGCACAGTTCTTCGCGAGGATGGTGATCCCGCGTTCCTTTTCCAGGTCGTTCGAGTCCATCACCCGTTCGGCGATTTGCTGGTTCTCGCGGAAGGTGCCTGCCTGGCGCAGGAGTTGGTCGACCAGGGTGGTCTTGCCATGATCAACGTGAGCGATGATGGCGATATTACGGATGGCGCGGGTCATTGCGGCGTCCCCTGAAGGCGGAGCGATCGAAAAAATTAACCCAACATTCTAGCATGTTGCGGCGCGGAACGACGTGCTTTTGCTCAGAATAGATCAAGGGACACCATTGCGTTTCCTGCAATGGCAAATTTCTATTGTTGCCGTATCATCAGCACATGCTTATATTTGCCCAGGCAAAGATTGCAGCGACAAGAGATGACGTCAAACACACCCGGCGACCTGTTCGATCCGGATCACTACGAAATCGGCAAAAGTGTCGGCTATCTGCTCGCCCGCGCCAAGAGCGCGCTCTCCCAGGGCGTTGAGCAGGAAGTCAGCAGCCTGGACATGACGCACGCCCAGGCCAGTTGCCTGATGATGCTGGCCAAGGGCGAGGCCACAACGGTGACCGACCTGGCCCGCAATCTCAATACAGATGCCGGCTCAGTAACCCGACTCCTGAGCCGCATGGAGAAGCGCGGCCTGATCGAACGCACGCGGCGCGACGATGATCGCCGTGTGGTAGATCTGTCGCTGACAGCCGAAGGCGAAGCCATGGTCGAAAAACTGCCCGTGGTGTTTTGCAATGTGATGCGCCGACACTTCGTGGGATTCAGCCAGGAAGAAATCGAGACCCTGCGCGACATGTTGCTAAGGCTGATCGCCAACAACGGCGGCATTGCGTCGGCGGCCAGTTGTCCGCTCGACAGGAACACGGGATAGCGCTGAACAAGTATTCGAATAGAGGATGAGCGCCCTTCCCGTTGAAGCAAGATCTGGTCACAGTCACACAATGAATCTCTCCCCCTCCTCCACCCTCGGCCGCAATGGCGTTGCAGCCCGCACCGGCAGCCTGGCCTTGACGGTCCTGGCTGCCGCTGTCATTTCCGGCTGTGCCGCGTTGGGCAATTCGCACAGCACGCAGACGTTGGCCGAACCCGGCACGATGGCCTCGCCGCAGACGTTCACCGCTGATCACGGCCAATGGCCGTCACAGGACTGGGTCGACCAGTTCCATGATCCGCAACTGCGCGCACTGGCCGACGAAGCCGTCAAGGACAACCCGAACCTGCAGGTCGCGCTGGCACGCCTGGAGGCCTCGCGCGCAATGGCCGATGCCACGCGCGCGGCGCTGTACCCGAGCGTCGATTTCGAAGGCAGCATCATTCGCCAGCGCTTCTCGGCCACCGACCTCTTCACCGGCACGCCGCTCGCCGGCTCCTGGCAGAACCAGTCCCGCCTGCAGTTCGGGCTGTCTTGGGATCTCGACTTCTGGGGCAAGAATCGCGACGCGCTCGAAGCCGCCCTGTCGGATGACCGCTCAATGGAGGCTGAGAGCCAGGCCGCACGCCTGATGCTCACCACGTCGATCGCACGCAGCTACAACCGACTGGCCGCGCTCTTCGCGCAGCGAGACGTTGCCGAACGTGCCATCGCCCAGCGCCGGGACCTTACCGATCTGTCCCGTCAGCGGCTGGCCGCCGGCCTCGACACCCAAGTGGAAACCACACAGGCCCGCGCCACAGTTGCATCGGCGCAAACGGAACTGCAGGCCATCGACGAGGAAATCGCCCTGGCGCGCAACCAGATCGCCGCGCTGCTCGGCAAGGGCCCGGACCGCGGCCTGCAGATCACGCGCCCGACGCTGCTGGCCAACCCGACGCCACAATTGCCGGACGACCTGACGATCGGCCTGATCGGCCGCCGCCCCGACCTTGTTGCCGCCCGCTGGCGCGTGGAGGCCACGTCCAAGGACATCAGCGTCGCCAAGAAGGAATTCCTGCCTGACGTGACACTGACGGCGTTCGCCGGCCTGGCGTCGCTGGACCCCGCCAACCTGTTGATGAGTGTCAGCCGCACGTTCGGCTTCGGCCCGACGCTGCGCCTGCCGATCTTCGAAGGTGGCCGCCTGCGCGCCAACCTCAAGGGCAAGTACGCGCAGTACGACATCGCCGTGGCCAGCTATAACCAGACGCTGGTCGACGCGTTGCGCGAGGCCGCCGATACGGTGATCAGCATCCGCAGCGTTGATCAGCAGATCAAGACGCAGCGCGAAGCACTCGAACTGGCCGAGCACGCGTACTCGCTGGCCACCACGCGCTACAAGGCCGGCCTCGGCACGCAGTTGACCGTGTTGAACGCGGAGAGCACCGTGCTGCAGCAACGCCGTCAGGCGACAGATCTGCAGGCGCGCCGCCTGGATCTGCAGATGGGCCTGATCAAGGCTCTCGGCGGCGGCTATCACGAGGAAGCCGACGAAAAAGCCGGCGCCGTAGAACAGAACACGGAAAAGGGCACCCGGGGCTGATACGCCGGGCAATGCAAGACACGACGAAAATACGTACGAGATCGATATGAGCAACAACCAGCAATCGGCCAGCCAGAAACCCGCTCCAACCGGTGACAGCAAGCGCAAGCGCCTGCTCACGACGCTCACTGCCGCGATCGTGGTGGCCGGCGTCGGCTATGGCCTGTACTGGGGCCTCTACGCCCGGCACTTCGAAAGCACCGATGATGCCTATGTGGCCGGCAACGTGGTCCAGGTGACCCCGCTGGTGGGCGGCACTGTGGTGTCGATCGCCGCCGACGACACGCAACTCGTCACCGCTGGCCAGCCGCTGATCCAGCTCGACCGCGCCGACACCCAGGTGGCCATGGAACAGGCCGAAGCCCAACTCGCGCAAGCCGTGCGTGAAGTGCGCACGCTCTATGTGAACAACGCTTCGCTGGCTGCGAACGTGGCATTGCGCGATGCCGATGTGGCCAAGGCACGCGATGACCTGCGCCGCCGCCAGGCGATTGCCGGCTCGGGCGCGGTCTCGAGCGAGGAAATCTCGCACGCCCAGACCGCACTGAAAGCAGCCGAGTCGGCGCTGCTTGCCTCGAAGGAGCAACTCGCGTCGAATCAGGTATTGACCGACCAGACCACCGTGGAAAAGCACCCGAACGTGCAGCGCGCCGCCGCCAATCTGCGTTCGGCCTACCTGTCGTTCGCCCGCTCCACACTGCCGGCGCCGGTCACCGGCTACGTGGCCAAGCGCTCGGTACAGGTTGGCCAGCGCGTGGCCGCCGGCACACCGCTGATGGCCGTGGTACCGCTCGATCAGGTCTGGGTTGATGCCAACTTCAAGGAAGTGCAGATCACCCATATGCGCATCGGCCAGCCGGTGGAACTGGAAGCTGACGTCTATGGCTCGAAGGTGAAGTACCAGGGCCATGTCGAGGGCTTCTCGGCCGGTACCGGGGCGGCGTTCTCGCTCCTGCCCGCGCAGAACGCCACCGGCAACTGGATCAAGGTGGTGCAGCGCCTGCCGGTGCGTATCGCGCTGGACGCCCAACAACTCAAGGAGCATCCGCTGCGTGTCGGCCTGTCGATGAACGTCACCGTTGACGTGCGCAAGGAAGAAGGCGCCGCGATGGTCACCGCCACCAACGCCCGGCCTCTGCAGACGGACGTCTATGACAAGGTGGCGCAGGACGCCGACGAACTGATCGCCCGCATCATCTCCGTCAACAACGGCGGCCGCACGCCGGCACCGGCGGCGCCGGGCGGCGCCAGCGCGGCGCGCGCAGCCGCCAAGCCTGCCAACACCTGATTCGCGGCCTGAGAAGTCCATGGCAGATTCCATCACCACAGTGCCGGATTCCGGCGCGGCGCCGGCCCCCAAGCCGAAGCCGGCGCCAGCCCGGCATGCCGCGCCCCCTCCGCTGACGGGCGGCAAGCTCGTCATTGGCACCATCGCCCTGTCGCTGGCTACGTTCATGAACGTGCTCGACTCGTCGATCGCCAACGTGTCGATCCCGGCCATCTCGGGCGACCTCGGCGTGTCGCCGAACCAGGGCACCTGGGTCATCACGTCGTTCGCCGTCGCCAACGCTATTTCGGTGCCGCTGACGGGCTGGCTGACCACGCGTTTCGGTGCCGTGCGATTGTTCGTGCTGTCGATCTTGCTGTTCGTGCTCTCGTCCTGGCTGTGCGGCGTGGCGCCGAACCTGGAGACACTGCTGGCCGCGCGCGTGCTGCAAGGCGCCGTAGCCGGGCCGATGATCCCACTGTCGCAGTCGCTGCTGCTGGCCAGCTATCCGGTTGCCAAGAGTTCGATGGCGCTGGCGCTATGGGGCATGACCACACTCGTAGCGCCGATCATGGGCCCCCTGCTTGGCGGCTGGATCTCCGACAACATGACATGGCCGTGGATCTTCTATATCAACGTGCCGATCGGCATCATGACCGCGTATGCCACATGGGCAATCTATCGTGATCGCGAAACACCCACGAAGATCCTGCCAATCGACCGCATCGGCCTGGCTCTCCTCGTGATCTGGGTGGGGTCGATGCAGCTCATGCTCGACAAGGGCAAGGAACTCGACTGGTTCCATTCCTCGATCATCGTGACGCTGACGGTGGTGGCGGTAGTCGGATTCCTGTTCTTCCTGATCTGGGAGAACTATGAGAAGCACCCGATCGTCGACATTCACCTGTTCAAGGGACGCAACTTCGCCGCAGGCGTGGTAGCAATCTCCGTGGCGTACGGGCTGTTCTTCGGCAACCTGGTGATTCTGCCGCTGTGGCTGCAGACCATCATCGGCTACACCGCGACGGACGCCGGTCTGGTGATGGCGCCAGTGGGGATCTTCGCGATCATCCTGTCGCCAATCATCGGTCGCATCCTGCCGAAGGTCGACTCTCGCTGGGTGGCAACTGCTGCGTTTATTACGTTTGGCGTAGTCAGTTTCATGCGTGCTGGCTTTACCACAACCGTTGATACGCGCGCGCTGATCATCCCTACGCTGATACAGGGCGCCGCAATGGCAATGTTCTTCATCCCACTGACGTCAATCATCCTGTCCGGCCAGCCGGCCGAGAAGATCCCGGCGGCTTCCGGATTGTCGAACTTTGTACGGATCACGTTCGGCGCGATCGGCGCTTCGATCTCGACGACGATCTGGGAGAACCGCTCGGCGCTGCACCATGCCCAGTTGGTCGAACAGATCAATCCGTATAACCCGACGTACCAGGCACAGCTCGACCACCTGATGTCGATGGGGATGAACCGGATGCAGGCGATCGGCCTGATGGAGCGAAATATCTCGCAGCAGGCATCTATGCTCGGCGCCAACGACATCTTCTGGATTTCCGGCGTGCTGTTCTTCGTGCTGATCGGCTTCGTCTGGCTGACCAAGCGCGCCAAGGGCGGCGGCGGCGCGGAAGCAGCCGGGGCGCACTGACGTCGAACATCGAACAAAAAAGGCATCGGGTTCATCCGATGCCTTTTTTATTTGGGCGTTGCTTATGCCGCGTCCTAGAGTTTGACTAGTCGCTCGGGCCGCAAGGCCCCTTCCTTCATCCGCGCGACGCCTAGCAGACGCCCTTCGTCGCCATAGACACGTGCCAGCGTGCCCTCATCCGGCGGCACCTGCCCTTCCGGCAGATCGCGGCGTGCGATGCGCTGGCCTTGCAGAAAGCGCCCCATCGCGGCGGCATCGAGATGCACCGGCGGGCACCGTTGCAGCAACGCGTCGACAGGCGCGAGCATTCCCGGCCGTGCGTCGTCAGCCTGTGCGTCAATCTGCACGAGCGTGACCGCGCCTTCCAGCGTCAGGTCACCGACAGCGGTTCGGCGCAGCCCGATCAGGTGCGCGCCGCAACCCAGCGCCTCACCGATATCTTCCGCCAGCGTGCGGATGTACGTGCCCTTGCTGCATGTGACACGCATCGTGAACATCGCCGCAGACAAATCAACGTCCAGCAGCGTGATGGCGTGAATCGTTACCTGCCGCGCCGCGCGCTCGACGGTCTGCCCGGCCCGGGCATACTCGTAAAGCGGCTTGCCGTCCTTCTTGAGTGCCGAGTACATCGGCGGTACCTGTTCGATCTCTCCGGTAAAGCGCGCAACCGCAGCATCAAGCGCGTCGTGATCGCATGTCACCGGCCGCTCGACGACGATCTCGCCCTCGGCATCGCCTGTGGTCGTCGTCGCGCCAAGCCGGACTTTCGCCTCGTAGGTCTTGTCCGCGTCAAGCAGATCCTGAGAGAACTTGGTGGCCTCGCCAAAACACAGCGGCAGCAGTCCAGTCGCCAGCGGATCCAGCGTGCCCGTGTGGCCGGCCTTGTTCGCGCGCAGCAGTCGCTTGGCGCGTACCAGCGCATCGTTGGACGACAGACCCAGAGGCTTGTCGAGCAGCAGCACACCATGCACGTCGCGGCGTGGCAGCCGGGGCGGTCGGGTCGCGGAGGAATCGGTCATTGCAGGGGAGGAAAAACGTGGTGCCGG
>Ga0209426_1000554_pt1 | contig 35485 bp, 45 predicted proteins | sample Deesub1362B_J571_FD_187697 | JGI IMG/M metagenome (GOLD analysis project Ga0209426, IMG submission 187697) | Deep oceanic, basalt-hosted subsurface ecosystem from Juan de Fuca Ridge flank, Pacific Ocean, CORK Borehole 1362B_J2.571 (SPAdes)... ...
CATTAACAACTACAGACTTAAGCAATCCCGAAGTTTCTTCATTTTTCTCTAAAATTAAAAAATCATATTCTTTTTGATTTAGAAAATAACCTAAGGAAAGACCTGTTAAACCGCCACCTAAGATGCCAATTTTCATTACATTTTCCCCCTAAGAGCTTCTTTGAATAATTTTTCTACCTTATCTACAGTTTTGTCCCATCTAAATTGTTTTGCTGTTCTTGGGCCTTCTTTCCTAAAATGTTCTCTTAAGTCTTCATCATTTAACAGTCTTAATATTGCTTCAGCTAATGCTTTGGGGTCTTTTGGTGGAACTACTAACGCGTTTTGCTCGTGAAAAGCATAATCTTCCGTCCCATATCTTGTAGTTACAACAGGAGCTCCACAAGCCATAGCTTCTATGGGTGGCAATGGGAAGCTTTCATACCAAGAAGCTGAAACAACAACATCAGCTGAAGAATATAGCTTAGCCAATTCCTCATCAGAAGGTCCTTGGATAAAGGTGTACGGTACCTTCGATTCATAAGTCGGTCTTTTAACACCATAAACTATAAGTTCCACATCATTGCGATGTTTCATCACTATCTCCATTGCTTCAAGTAGCTCTGGAAATCCTTTCCATCTTGTCTGTTTTCCAAACGCAACTACTCTTAACTTGTCACTGTCTTTTTCAACTTCCTTTGGATAAAAGACATTGTGATCAATAGCAGGATTCACTATAGGAGTTTCGGCCCCATACTTTTCTTTCATTATGTTATGGAGCCATATTGAATTTGAAATTTTATTTAAGGGCAGATAATAAGTTCCTTCAGCTAGTTTCTTCAAAAATAGATCATCAAAGAATAAAGGTTCATAATGTTGCATATGATAAAAAGAGATCCCTTTTTCACTTGTAAATACTGGATAAGCTGTAAAACAAAAAGTAGCTACATTTATGTCTATATCCTCTGGAATTGTGTCTGTAAGCTTCTTTATTTCAAATTGAGGATACGAGTCAAACCAATCATTTTTAAGGTACTTTTTTAGCCTATACCTTATCCCAAGTACATATTTCGGTATTTTGACATAAATTATTTTGGCTTTTAGTGGAAACCACTTATGATCGTTTTCACTTCCAAGAGATGTTATCGTCACTTCATGTCCTCTCTCTACTAATCGATTTGCTATCTCCAGTAATACTCTGACCCCTCCAGTTAAACCTGTTCCAAACATTGTGTAGTTAATTTTCATTTGATTTCCCCCATTTAATACTAGCTCCTCCTGATGGCTTTTGCCACTTTAGCAAATTGAGCAAAAATATTATAAGGTTTACTGAATTTCTTTGGTATTGGGGAAGAGTATGTCGGAGTATCCCAATGTGATTCTTATTGTTATTGACACTCTTAGAGAAGACTATGCTAAACCTTTAGAAGAGGTGTTAAAAAAGTTAGGATTCATTTCTTATGAAAACGTCATTGCTCCTGCTTCTTGGACCATGCCAAGTCATGCATCAATGTTTACAGGGTTGTACCCTGCATTGCATGAAGCCCATGAGACAAGAGAAAAAAAGCATATAAATGTAAAATTTAGTAAAGGTGAGGAACTCCTATTGAGTACTCAGTTAGGAAACTTAGGATACGAAACATACTTGCTAACGGCTAATATCTTTATAACACCAAAATTTGGATTCAGAGGATTTAATTGGTATTACTGTACTCCTTTTTTTACTCCTTCTTTTTCCGAAAATGAAAGAAAAATTATAGAAGCTATTTCAACAAAATATACACCAAAAAATCGCTTTGAGAGTGTAAAAGCATTTCTAAATGAAAAACAATACCAGTTATTATTTAGAATTATTACAGACCATTTGTATAAGAATATTTACTATAGAATCACAGGATGGCCAAAAGATAAAGGTGCTAAATTAATTAAAATGAAATTACGCAAGTTGAATATAAATCACACTGAGCCAACTTTTATTTTTATTAACCTTATGGAAACACATAATCCATATTTAGTTAACGAAAAGTTGACGATAAAAGACATGCTTTTGGGGAATGTAAATAAAAGCTTTATTAGGATATGGAAAGATAAATATAGAGAAGAGATTATATATGTAACTAAACGAATACTAGAAATACTGAAAATACTTAAAGAAAAAAAAGTTTTCGATAATTCCTTAATCATAATTACAAGTGACCATGGGCAGTTACTTGGAGAACACAATAACAAACTAGAACATGGGACATTTTTGTACGATGAACTGCTAAAAGTTCCGCTATTTATAAAATATCCTAATGAAAATAAATCTTCCAAGGTAGATACCACAATAAGAGGAGATAAATATTTTAGCTTGACCAAAATAAAATCGCTCATTAAACAAGTGATTAAAAGGAATTTTGAAATTAATAATCGCCTATATTCTGAGGTCGTTTTTGCTGAATCCTATGGACTACATGTTGATATAACTCCAGAGACAGAGGCAGAGAACGAGATTATATCGAACATAGAAAAATATCGTATAGCTATCTATTATAAAAACTTCAAAGGTATTTTCAACGTTACTGATTGGAAATTTGAAGAGATAATTTCATACGATTCTAAAATAGAAGTTACAGAAGATATTGTAAAGCTCATGAAAAAAGAGATGATAAGATTCCTAAATACAGCTACTGCTACTAAGGTTCCAAAAATAAAGCTGTAACATGCCAAAATCTACGATATCGCCCCAACAATCCTCCACATATTCGGCTTACCTATTCCAAATGACATGGATGGCAGAGTTTTGATGGAAATATTCGAACCTGAATCAGAATTTGCAAAAAGAAAACCTATTTATGTTGATCCAGGATATTACGACAAGAAAAGCGAGAAAGAGAAACTAAAAACCAGAATTAAAGAATTGAAACAGAAAAGAAAGATCTAAACTCAAGTGATTTAACAACTAATTTAACAACTATTTTAACGAATGATTGTGCCTGAATTGTAAAACTTTGTAGGAAAGGCAACAAAAAAGGACAGGTTATAATCCCTGAAGGGATTAGAGACTTAATGTTGTCAATAGTAATATGACCATCGAAACTTAGTACCTCGTTAAACCTTTCCTGCATCTATCCAGACTCTCCTTACCCACTCAACTTTATCAAAATCAGGATCTTCAGACACAACATGCTCTACTCCAGCTTTCCTCATACTTGCAACATGTATTGCATCCGATGGCTTCAATCCATACCTTAGCATGATTTCTTTCGCTATTTCATAATCCTCACCGCTGAGAGGGATAAATGCTACAAAATTAAGAACCTTGTCGAGGAACTCAAATACCTCATTTAACTCTATTCTGTATTTCTTATTCAGAATCCAGATAACCTCATCTACCACAATGCTGTTTGTTAGAGGTTCATGATCTTCCAGTTTTTTGAATATAACTATACAGTAATCGAAGATTTCATCGTCATGCGAGTATTTGAGGTATATAAGATAGTTTGCATCGATGAAAATCTTCAAAATTCATCCTCCAGGCTGAATTTATAAACATCCTTAGCAATCTTCTTCCTGCTCGACCTAAGCCAGTTTATAACCTCACCCACATCTAATTTCTCGATCAGAATCTTTCCATCTTTTTCATCAATCAAGAGATATTTACCAGGTTCAATGCTTAGTTTATCCCTGATAGCCTTCGGAATAACTATCTGACCTTTTGTACCTACCTTAACCTTTAGTTTAATCATTGGTATAACTTAGTATAATTAAAAATTTAACCTTCTCTGCTTGGATAACTCGCTTTAATAACACCCGAAAATGCAAAACTAAAAAATAGCGGAAGAAACGGGATTAAAAAGCCATTCAGCTCAAAAACATCAACTCAAGATCTAAACAAACCTCCTCAATACCTTCTTCACAACCTCTAGCTCAATTCCCAGTTTCCTCTCCACAGCCAGAAACAACTCCACATCTTCCCTATCAACACTCCTACTCAACAATACAAGGAAGAAGTAGATTGTAAGGAAAACAATCAAAATTGGAATTGCATGCCATATACTTGGCACACTTAAGCGAAGCATCTGGATCACTAAAAGCAAAACGAAACTGATTAACAGAGGTTTAACATAATTCAAGCTGAATGGGTGAATTTTTGTTTTTCTGTATAATTTGAGAGAGACCATAGTATTGCCAACAATATACGAAAATGCTGTTGCAACGCTTGCTCCTTCCATTCCATAAATCGGTATTAGTACAATGTTCAAAACGATATTAATAATTGTTACTAAAACATTGGACACTAAAATAAAATTACTCTCACCTATAACAATTAAACTCAAGCCATTCAATCCCAGAAAGGTGTGAAACATAAAGCCAAGACTTAAAATCCTTAAAGCTGTTCCAGCCCATATGTATTTCTCACCAAAAAAGAAGTTAATAACCGCCTCTGGAAAAAGAAACATTATGCTGAAGATGGGTAGTGTAAACAAAAATATCCACTTCGTGAGGATTTGATACGTCCTTTTCATTTCCGATAGCTTCTCTCCTGCATATAGACTGGATGCTATAGGCATATATATGTATCCTGCAGAGTTAAGAAAGAGAGGAACTAACTGGGCTAAGGGAACCGCTGAATTGTATAGCCCAACCATTTCAGCATCTTTAAAGTATCCAAGCATAAGAGTATCAGCCCAAGTTATCAAAAACGCCAGAATTGAGGATATAAAAAGAGGAAAAGAGAAAAATAGCAATCTTTTTGCTATCCTAAAGTCAACCTTAGCTATTTTTATGAGATCAGATTTTACAGAATACATGAGCAGTATGATGGATGTTACAATCCCTGCCAAAACATAGGCATAGAAGATCGCTATAAAGTCATGAGTTAGAACAACCAAACAAATAATAGCAACAAGATACAAAACCGGATTTAGCAGATTTTGGAAGTAAAATTGCTCCTTAACACGCCCGTATCCTCTCGAGACAGATATTGCCACTCCGCTCATACTTAAGAACGGGAGTGCAACAGCCATAATTCTAAGGGAATACTCCAACTCCTTCTCACCAAAAAGTATCGAAATTTCCTCTGCATTAAAGAACAAGAGTGAGAACAGAAATATACTCGAAAATGATACTAAAAGAAAGGCTGAAGACACAATGTACTCAACCTTTCTTTTATCCTTTTGAAGATAATATGCAATTTCTCTCGGCAATCCCGCAGGAATGCCGATTGTTGCAATCGCCACAGCTATATTTAAGATCGTCAAAGATAGAGCATATATTCCGTACTCTGAAGTAAGAAAATATCTCGCTATAATCGCCCTGCTAAGAAATCCGAGAAATAGCGAGACTATCGTTCCGAAAAATATTATTCCCGTTCCTCTCGCAATCCCTTGTAGAGCTTTGTTAACCTCATCCAAGACTGGTCACCATCTTGATTTATGTCTATTATATTTACCTCCTTCTTTCACCGCACCCTTATTATTCTTGTGCTGTACCACAAACATCCTACAAGCTTTTATCCCTTTTAGTATCAAACCATCAACTCTAACCTCCGAGAGCAAAATAAATCAAAAATAGTTTTTATTCCCCAGCCAACCTACTTTCTAATTTCCTCTCCGTGCTCAAACCTTACTTCAGTGGAATCCTACTTATGTGGTGGATGCATCCAATCCCACGGCTTGTTACATCGAGGATCATCGCTTCTACCGTTTATCACCTTGGGCACTATCGTTTCATCGTTCCAAGGTCTTCTCAGCTCATCTGGATTTTTGTAATCGTAAAGCTTGTTCACAAAGTAGATGAGCATTGCCGGTTCAACCCCCACAGCCTTTATTCCATGCCAATAGTGTCCAGGAATTCTCACAACCTGCAGGTTCTCACCCGTTGAAACTATCTCATTCAGCTCCTCTGTTTCATCATCATAGGCACATATTTTAAGGGCACCTCTAACAACAACAAAGTAATCCACCTGTCCCCTCTCGTGTTTGTGCCAGGCTCTAACAATACCGGGGTAGGTTATGGATAAGTTCGCCTGCACTATCTCATCCCTAAACACATCCCAATCCTTCCTCATAATCTCTGTAAAGAATCCTCTCTCGTCCGCAAACCTTTTCAAAGGTTTTATCTCAACTCCTTCCAACATTAAAACACCCCCTAATGCTTTGGATTTTGAATCAATTACTCATTTTTATTTTTATTTATTTTATTCTCTCTACTTTATTCTCTTTAACTCCCACCACCTTTACCTCCACAACTTTCTTCGCTTCTCTCGTTTCCTTCATTATCCTCATTTACGAATACCCCGCCTACCTTCAACCACAGTGAGAGTGTAGATAGATAAAATGATTTAACGATCCACCGGGCGTGGGAGTACAGGAAGTTGTACAACTCATTTCCTTCCCTAACCCTGCTTATCATCGATGGAATATCAACCCCCACAGGACAGCTCTTTTTACACCTTTTACAGGAGAGGCATAACTTTAAATCGGAGTTATTATTGTACAGAGCATGATATAAAGCAAATCTACCACCTTTAAATTCCTTACCATGTACACTATACGCTGGACAATTTATAACACAGTTACCACACCCTATGCAATAAAACAACTCTTTGAATCCATTCCGGATGAGGTAACTTCTGCCGTTGTCAACAACCACAACGACTGCTTCTCTCGGGTTGTGGATGCCTTTGTACAACCTCTTCTCTATGTCCGCGGTCTTGCTGACACCACTTATTACCTCTATGAATGAGGGGACTGGATTTCCAGTTGCATAAAAGCTCTGAATTTTGGCAGAGTTTATAGCCTCCTCCAAATCAGGATATATCTTGTCAATCCCAACAACAACTATGAGCTTCTCACTTCCCCTGATTATCTCATGTATGTTTCCTTCATTGTGAAGGATTAAAATTGATCCCTCAGCGGTTATCGCATTTGCCCCTGTTACACCTACTCTGGCTCTACTTATGGATTCCTTAATGTCCTCTAAGAGAAAATTTATTATGTCATAGGGGGTCCTATCTAAATCGTTTCTGATTCTCTTCAGCTTGTGGTAAATTTCCTCAACCGAGAGGTGGGATGCAGGTCCCGTCGGGTGAGATGGTTCTTCTCCAAGAAGCTGAATCAATCTATCTCCGATGTCTGTCTCAACAACTTCTACACCTCTTTCAACGAGTTTATCGGTTAAGCTGATTTCTTTTGTAAGGTTTGACTTCGATTTTACAACCAACTCCGAATCACCGATCTCCTCAAGCACTATTTCAACTGCAGAGTCACCATCCTCTGCAAACCTAACCCTAAATCCATTACTCTCCAAGCTTTCAATTACCGTCTTCAATAACTCAGAATTTCCAACAGAAGATTCTCTAACCTTTTTCAATCTATTAACTCTCTCATCTAAGTCAGGTATTTTACACCGATTCTTTTTTTGCCTATCCTTAACCGTTTTAAAAATCCTGTTCATCGAGATTAGCCTTTTAGCATCTGATGTATCCATGCTCATATGTGTCCCTTCTCCTCAAGGTAGGATCTTAGAGCGGATTTCCAGTGTCTGATCTCTACCCCCATCTTCCTCAGTTTCTCTACACTCAATGATGAATTCCTCGGTCTTCTCGCTTTGGTAGGATACTCATCAGATGTTATCGGTTTCAGACTTGCATCCATACCCGTGATCTCAAATATTGCTTTGGCGAACTCATACCAACTGCAATATCCGTTGTTGGATATGTGATATGTGCCGTAATCCAGCTCATTCTCAAGTACCTTGAGCATAGCCATGGATGCATCCTTCGTATATGTAGGGGACATCACAATATCGTCCACAACCTTCAACTCCACGCCATTTTTGGCGTTCTTTATCATAGTCTCAACAAAGTTTCCACCCTTCCCTCTCGCTCCTGCAACACCGAACAGACTCGAAACCCTGAAAATGTAGTATCTGCTGGAGATGTTTCTCGTAAATATCTCCCCGGCATATTTACTGACTCCATACACATTTACAGGATTTGGTACATCCGATTCGCTATAAGGCACATCTTTTTCACCGTCAAATACATAGTCTGTACTTATGTATATGTTAACAGCACCCACTTCTTCACACACCTTGGCAATATTCCTCGCTCCAAGGGCGTTTACGGAGAATGTTTTCTCCGGAAAGTCCTCACACTCATCTGTTTTGTGATATGCTGCTGTATTAATGACCACATCCGGCTTCAAACCCTTCAGCACCTCGCAACTTTTATAATCGGAAACCTCAATATCGGAATGAGCTAAAGGGATGACTTCGTACTCCTCTTCAAAAGACTTTACTATGTCGCTCCCCAGCTGACCCACGCCGATCACGACCACCTTCAAGATACCACCCTACAGAATCACACCGTTGATTTCAACTTCCTTCAGGATCTTCTGAGCTTCTAGCAGATACTTGTACCACTCGACAGTTCTCGTTTTGATGCTGTCCGTGATTTTCCCTGAGACCAAAGCATCATATACCTCCTTAGCACCTTCCCTTGGTGTGTAGGATGTTTTATATCCCAGCTTCTCTTTTATCTTGCTGAAGTCAACTTTGTAAGACCTCGTGTCCGGTGAGCCATACCATTCAAAGTTGAAGGGAAGATTTATGGCTTCAGCAATTAACTTTGCAAGAGGTAAAATCTGCATATTCTGATCGTTACTACCAACATTGAATATCTCCCCATCTACAAGATCCTTCTCACTTTCCATTACTGTTATGAAGGCGTTTGAGGTATCTTTAACATGTACAAAGGGTCTCCATTGCGTTCCATCCCTCATGATCGGTATCTTCCCATTCTTGTAGAATCCGAGAACCATACCATTTATAGCGAGATCGAACCTCATACGAGGGGATAGCCCGTAAACGGTAGCCTGTCTCAGAACAGTAACTGTGAAATTTTTATCCGAGAGCGGTAGAACATCCTTCTCAGCCAGCAAATTTGCTTTGGCATATGTTGTCAGGGGATTCGTCGAAGATGTTTCGTTTACAACCCCATCTTGAAATCCATAGACACTGCACGACGATGCCAAGATGTATCTTTCCACACCATGCTTCTTAGCCAGATTTGCAACCCTAACCCTTCCTTTGTAGTTTATCTCCATGGTTTTTGATGGGTCAAGTTCTCCGCTCGGATCATTGGAGAGAGCTGCAAGATCCATCACAACATCAACACCCTTTATATTGCTTGGATCGAACCACCTGATGTCGTCTTTTATTGTTGTGAGGTTCGGATTTCCGATCAGATCGGACAACACCTGCTCCCCGAAGAAGAATCTGTCTATGCACTTAACCTTGTACCCTCTATCAAGGAGCAGTTCGATAAGTATGGAACCTATGTAGCCTCCTCCACCAGTAACAAGCACCTGCATTTTTTCCCTCCTCTTTGTTCTTTGTCTTCATCCAGTCCCACTTTAAACTCCAACTTTGACACTCTAACTTAAAACTTAAAGTATTTAACTCACAGTATCATTTCCGAGTTGTCTCCTATAACGAATCTGTGTCCCTTGGGCATCATACCTACTTCTTTTATCTTGACATTTTTGCCGATCAGACTCTCCACAATTCTTCCTGCATTTAAAATTTGGCTTCCATCCATCACAACACTGTCTTCGATTTCTGTGCCGAAGATCTTGCAGTTATTACCGATCGATGTAAAGGGACCTATGTACGAATCAACTATCTCGCATTCCTCACCGATTATGCACGGTCCTTTAACGGTTGAGTTTTTGACGGTTGTGGTTTCCGGGACTATCACTCTTCCCATTATCTTAGAGTTGACAGCTTTTCCCTCAACCCTCGATTTTATTCCGTCAAGAATCAGTCTGTTGGCTTCAAGAATGTCCTCAGGCTTGCCCGTATCCTTCCACCAACCTTCCACTATGGATGCCTCAACCCTGTATCCGTTATCTATCAGCCACTGAATCGCATCAGTTATCTCAAGCTCATTCCTCCACGAGGGTTTAATGCTCTTGCATGCCTCAAGGATTATCGGCTTGAAAAAGTATATTCCCGCTAAGGCAAAGTTGGATGGTGGAACCTTAGGTTTCTCAACCAGTTTTTTAACCCTTCCACTCTCATCGAGATCCGCAACTCCGAAGCGTTGTGGCTCTTCAACCTCAGTTAAAAGGATTAAGGAGTCGGGATTCAGGGTGCTGAACTTCTCGGTATGATCCACGATGCCGTCTCTCAGGATGTTATCCCCCAAGTACATCACGAAATCATCATCACCAAGGAAGCTTTCAGCAACCAGAATGGCATGAGCGAGTCCCAACGGCTCACCCTGATAGATGAACTCTATCTCAGCCTGCCACTCAACAGAATTCACTGCAGACATCACCTGCTCCTTATTTGGTCCGACTATGATTCCAATCTCTTTAACCCCTGCCTCGATTACATCCTCTATCGCGTAAAATAACACCGGTTTATTTGCTACCGGGATGAGTTGCTTCTGTTGAGAGTAAGTTAGCGGTCTTAACCGAGTCCCGTGTCCTCCGGAAAGTATCAGTGCCTTCATGCTTAAAAATAAGTTCTTTTGTTAATAAACATATCTAAACCATAATGATGACTTGCCGATGGACTCGGGTGTTTTCTCATCGAACCCTAACAGCCCGCTCATTCTGAGGGTACGAGAAGTGAGGGTTGAAGATAATGTGTGTTCTCTTAAAGTTTCATCTCAACTTCCTCTGGGTTGATAAATGCATCTTGGCTCCTCAGCCAGATAATCACCGTTCATGGCATAGGCTCTCGCTCTTGATCCACCACAAATTCTTCTAAACTCACACATACCACACTTGCCCTTCAGCATGTCTGGATTTTTTAGCTCCCGAAAGATCTTCGATTCGTTGTATATCTTAGAAAGGGTTGTCTCTTTGATGTTTCCCGCAACCAAGGGAAGAAAACCGCTCGGATAGACCTCACCAACATGACTTATGAAAAGCATGCCTCTTCCATCGGTTACACCCATCATCCTCCTTATCCCATCTCTCACCAGACTTCTGCCTCTACCTCCGCTGACTATAATGCCTTCCTCATCTCTACTCCGTTCGAGTTCCTTTAACTCATCGCGTAGAGTGTGGTAGAGGTCTGATACATTCTTTATCCCCTTCTCCCTCTGCAATTCAATTCTCCTGAAATGAGTTGCTGCTGAGCTTTTAACATTCAAACCGAGTTTTGTGACATCATACAACCAGTTAAGAATGTCCTCAAACTCCTGTGACGAGGGCATAAACTCTGCTTTAGCCCTTCCCGTTGGGACTACGAAGAAGACATCCCATAATGCAACATTATACCTCAACGCAAGTTTTGCTATATCTGGCAAATCACGAATGTTTCGGGTTGTCACGGTTGTATTTATCTGAACCGGTATTCCGACATCCATGGAAGCCTTTAAAATCTCAATAGACACATCAAAAGTTCCTCTAACACCTCTAAAAGAGTCATGAATCTCTGCAGTGGATGCATCGAGGCTGATCGCAATTCTCGATATGCCAGCAGATTTAAGCTTTTCTATACTCTTCCTACCAATATCAGTTCCGCTGAATGCAATAGCTGTTCTGACCCCTCTGCTAACAGCGTACTCTATGATGTCAAAGACATCATCCCTCATCAATGGATCTCCACCGGTGATTACAATCAAGGGATATGGATCCCCAAAGCTCCTTACTTGTTCAACTACATCATATGCCTGCTCGGTCGTAAGCTCCTCCGGATGCCTGTCCCTCTGGGCTTTTGCTCTGCAGTGCTTACATGCAAGCTTGCATGCCCTCGTCAACTCCCAGAAGATTATGAACGGTTTTTTAGCGATGTCGAACATTGGCATAGGGTTAAGCTTTTGATGAGGGGTGCTCCTACCGCTTGTCTTCGTGTTCACTCCTCGAACTGTGTCGCTACCACCCGCTCTACCGCTCATTCCAAACCTCCTCACTCACTTAAAACATCGAAATAGATTACAGTCACGATATCATCCTCATCAACGCTACCGTAAATTCTCCTTAGATCCTTTAACAACTCATCCTTTGAACTAAACCCATCGAGCTTGGCTTCTTCCTCATTAAGCTCTGATATCCTCTTTACAATAGCTTTTCTAACTATGGCTTTTCCGAATTCTCCACCATCAGTGGTTAAAACAACTTCCGAGTTCGGTTCCACAATCTTTATACCTTTTCGTATCGTTGTTCTTTTCTCCCCACTTAGAATTCTCCGAACATACTTTGCATCAAAATTGATACTCTTCATGTTTTTCATTCTTTATTCACCCTCCGAAGAAGCGTCCTGAATAGAGCCTTGAATAGAGTCCCGAGTTGAGGTTTGAGTTGAATTCTGAATAAACCAGTTCCAGAGTTTTGATATTGCGGAGTGAAGTATGGAGTACGCTCTCCCCTCTCTGAGCAGTTCTCCGAACTCCCACCATCCTCTAAGTTGCAGACACTTCGTAACCAGTACCCTCTCCTCAAGATCATCAAGACCCACTTTCTCATTTTTGAGGTAGTAGTACCTAACGATCGGTCTAACAATGTCAGAAACATACTCATAAAGGCTTATACCATCCACATACTTCTCCATTCTCAACCTATCAACTTCAGAAATATGAGGCTTCTGGGGTGAATTTTCACCCTTCAACCTGAGAAGTTTTATAGCGACATCATACTCGAGCTCTCTCAACTCATCCGACAGATATTCGACGATTCTCTTGACGAGGTTGAAGTTGAGAGAGGAAACCAGCTTGGTGATGTCCTTTCTTAAGCCCCTGACAACAACAACCGTAAATTCTCCAGATACCTCATTCCTTTGAGGGGTGATGTGAATCGGTACAAACCCGGATTTTTCCCAGAAAGATAGTAATTCAGGGGATACACCAAAACCGGACCCCACCCAGTGATATCCGTTCCTCTTAGCCCACTTAAGAAGCTCTTCTAATGCGAAAGTTCCGATGCCCATCCCCATCACATCGGGATGGGTTGCAATCCTGACTATCCTCAATCCTTTGGTTTTCGGAAAGCTGAGGTTCCAGTGGTGCTTTAGAACCATGTCCGGAATTATCTGCCCCTTGGGCTTGTATCCTGTGGACATCTTTTCTATCAACTCATCATTTATCCCACCTTCAATTGCAACATGAAGTGAGCAAACAGTCTTCTCTTCAACTTTTACCCTAAATGCAATGTGGTTTGGCATATCAAAGAGAATTACGAGGTCAGATGGTCTATTCCTGTAGTGAGCGAGCACATAAATTCCGAAGAACTCATAGAGAAGGGTTTCATCCGATAGTAAGCGTTCTTTGTCAAGATATTCAAAGTTCAGTCTGCCCTCATTTATCATCTCGATATCCCTTTCATCAAGTTTGACCGGCTTGGAGTCAAGAAGCAATGTTTTGTAAAGCCACTTCTCGATGGGATCTCCCCTTCCATATCTTATCGGCTCCTCCAACTGCAATCTTACAACCTCAACCCTGTCATCTCTCTCAAGCCTCTTGAGGAATCTAACACTGAATCCCCTCCCCGAACCCTCATATCCGTGTATTGTGGATGAGAAGATTGCATACTTCACCTCCTCTATTATCTTAAACAGGGTTGAGACATCGATTCCCGCTGCTTCATCCACTATTACAACATCCGCATACTTCCCTTCCACCACCGCCCTTCTCGGCACAACATACTCTACCCTGAGGTGTCTCCCAGTTACAACCGTAACCATCCCTCCAGACTCCTTGAACTTGCAGTCTGAAAATCCCTGCCTCGTTAAAGCAAGCTTCAGGAACCTGAAGTAAGTTTGTACCGACTGAAGAGTGTTCGCAACGATCATTACCCTCACAGGTCTTTTCAAAACCCTTTGCATTCTCGAGATTATGAAGGGTGTGAGTATGCCAAGAACTGCGGTCTTTCCCCTTCCTCTATCCGCTGTTATAACCGCAACCTTTTTCTCCTTCCTCTCATCCTTCCAGTCGAAAAATGTCTCAAAAGCTCTGAGGACCTCTATCTGATCCTGAGTTGCACACAACTTGTAAAGTTTCCGCTTAATTCTCTTTGCCTCGGGTATTTCGAGTTCAACCTTCTCTTCGTAGAACTCGGACGGCTTGAATTCCTTAATTACCTTCGACCCATCAACATCGTAAATAATTATTCCATCCATCTCCATAGTCTTTTCAATGAACCTTCTGTAAAATCTCGGAACCACATCCTCCTTTGAGTAGGGCTCGCTCACAAGCTCTTCATGCCACTTGCTGAGCTTGAAATTCCAGTGATCAATTGGTGGAGAGAGTACGAGGATCATCCCTCCCTCCTCAACAGTCTCAATCAGTATCCCCAGATCATTGGGACTAAAACCCTCAAACAAATCGAGAATTAACGAGCTGTAAGTTTCTCCTAACACCTTCTCGGAGTCTTTAAAGTGTATTCTCCTCGAAAAGATATTTAAGTCAAGTACTCCTGTTCCTTCGAGAAATTCTAAAAATTTCGTTCTTCCAGCAAGTAACAATCCTTTAAAGCTCTTTTTATTCTTTAAAGCCTGATAGGTTTGATAATACATCTCAAAAATATCCCGGGATAGCTTCAGCAGATTCTTATCGAATTCCTTGGAGCAGAGGAATAAAACGAACCTATGCCGACTCTTTAAAGACCTGTCCACCGCAAACATCACACTATCTCTCAATTCCTTGGTGAGCATTCAAACACCATAATAGGGATTTGAATATATAATTTTGGAATGGGGTCAGAGTGCTGAATGGGTTGGAGTGCTACCACCGACAGATGAACACAGAAAGTAGGCAACAGAGGTTCGGCGAGAATGTAGCCATGCAAGAGAGAGCAGAGAAGAAGCACAAATATTATGGAAGAGCATAAATTCCACAAAACTCTGAAACATAACCAAAAATTCGACAATAAATTTAGTGAAAAATTTATTTTCGGGTTGTTAGTTTATCATAAAACGAAACATATGCAGGGGTGTAAATTAAATGTGGTTTGTATTTAACCGAAAAAATTTTAAATTAGACGATATAGTTTTGTTGTGGAGATTTCAATCCACCTCCGGGAAATGAAAGACGACGAGGTTGAAGATGTAATCGACCTCGAATACGAAATTCTTGGATTGAGCGTTTTCGTCAATATCTCAACCAAACCATACCATAAGAAAGTTTTTTTAGCAGAGGTCAATGGAGAGATTGCAGGATTAAGTGTAGCTTACTGGAATGATGAGTTCAAAATAGGATCCGTTGCGGTTAAAGAGGAGTACAGAAACCAAGGAATCGGTAGGAGTCTTGTAAAAAAGTGTATTGAGTTTGCTAGGAGCATCGGTTTTGACAGTGTATGGCTCGAGGTTGCGGTAAACCAAGCGAGGCTCGTTTCATACTACAAAACAATGGGTTTCAGAATCCATGATGTTATAAAGCACTACTACGGCATAGGAAAGCACGCGTACAGTATGGTTTACCGCATGTAGTTCGGATTGAATTCTCTGTTCTTTTAGCCTTTAACAGCTTTTTAGATTCTGTATCCAATCCCTTCCAGTCCTTCCCAAACCCTCCCTCAACTCCCTTCTCTTCCAAGCCCAAGTAACCCGTTGGAACTCTAAAATCCAAAAAACCAAATATTTTTAAATACTCGCTGAGAACTTAGGCTAATGAAGGCATCCGCCCCCGGGAAGATATTCCTTTTTGGAGAGCATGCAGTTGTCTATGGGAAGAAGGCTTTGGTAACCGCAATCGATTTGAGGTGCTTTGCAGATGTGAAGAAGAGGGATGATTTTAGAATATCCTCCCCGATTGGTATCACCGGGCTTGACTTTGAAAAACACCCTTACATCAGCTACGCAATTAAAAGATTTATGGAGATTAAAGAGATAAAGGGCGCGGATATCGAGATTAAAAGTCAAATTCCGGTTGCATCAGGACTTGGAAGCTCTTCTGCAGTTACAGTGTCGGTTTTAAAGGCACTTGATGCAGAATTTGAGGCATCTCTGACGAACGAGGAAATATATGAGATTGCAAGAAAGGTGGAGTTGGATGTCCAAGGAATCGGAAGTGGAACAGATCCCTTCATCTCAACTTATGGTGGATGCTGGTTGATCCCCGATAGAAAGCCCGTAAACATAGGGAAGGTTTACTTCTTGGTTATAAATACGGAAGAGAAATCAATAACCGGAGACATGGTCAAAAAAGTTGCAAGCCTTAGAAAAGAGTTCCCAGATGTGGTTGACAGTATAATGTCCGCAATAGGAGGCATCACAAGTGTTGCGATACCACATCTCGAGAATCTCAACAACGATAAAATTTCAAAGTTGATAAGGATGAACCAATGCCTCTTAAAGTCCATAGGGGTAAGCAGTGAGAAAATCGACGAGATAGTCATGAAGCTGAACAGCCTCGGCATTCCCTCAAAGCTAACAGGAGCGGGAGGAGGGGGGTGTGTGATTGCAATAGGAGACCTCGAGAAGCTAACGGAGGTAACCAAAGTATTTCCAAATGCATTTTTCGTAAAGCCCGAGAAGGAAGGTGCAAAGGTTGAGTGAAGATTTAATTATCCTGAAGATCGGTGGATCGGTCATAACAGAAAAAAGAAAAGGTGTGTTCGAAAAGCCACTCTTAGGGGACATAAGGAGAGTCTCAAAGGAGGTAGGCGAGTGGAAAAAGAGATCAGCCAAAGGAAACTTAATCATAGTCCATGGTGCGGGTTCATTCGGGCATCCTTATGTGGAAAAGTACCGCCTGCTCAACACAAAGGACTTGGAAGGGGTTGTTAGAACCCATCTGTCGTGCAAAAAACTGAACACGATCCTTTGCGAGGCATTAATTAATAGCAACTTAAAGCCCTACCCAATACACCCGTTTTCAAGCTTCACTATTGGGAAAGAGAACGAACTCGAATTCGATTTGAACAGGATCATATACTCACTTGAAGAGGGGATGATTCCCATCACTCATGGAGATATGGTTTACAACCCAGATAAGAAATTCTTCGAGGTTGTTTCAGGGGACAAGATCGTTTCCGAATTGTTGGAATCTTTGAGATCCACGGGTAGATACAGAATTAGAGTGGGGTTCGCAACCGACATGGATGGAGTGATAATAGATGGAGAGGTTGAGAGAACTATCGACACGGAGAAGTTCAGCAAACTTATGAACTCGAAGTCTCGAGACGATAGCAAATCCGATGTAACCGGAGGTATGATCGGGAAACTATCTGAGATCTTCCACAAATCCAAATATGCGGAAGTTAGAATATTTAACGGCAGAAGAGATGGAGAAACAATGAAATTTCTCAACGGAGAGGCTGTGGGAACCCTCCTAAAAGCCGATTAGAGAGGATATAAAAAGAGCTATCAAACAAAAAACTATCAATCGGAAATCATATAAAACTTATAGAACTGAAGAAAATGTCCTTGTGAGGACTCATGAGGACTTGCAAGGACTTGCAAGTCAGGTGAAATGATGAGTTCAAAAAAATTGAACCTAACTTCAAACAGAAAACTCGACCACATAAGAATATGCTTGGAGGAGGAGGTTGAATCCGAATATTCGGGATTCTCGGACATATCGTTCATAAACGATTCGATTCCAGAGATGGATTTTCATGATATAAAAACCGAAACAGAGTTTTTGGGTAAGAAACTGTCGTTCCCATTCCTAATAGCGTCGATGACTGGTGGACACCCAGAAACCAAAGAGATTAACAAAAACCTCGCAATTGCGGTGGAAGAATCCGGAATTGGTATGGGTGTCGGAAGCCAGAGAGCTGGTTTGGAGGATGGGGATGTTGTAGACACATTTACAGTTGTTAGGGATTTTGCCCCTAAGGCGTTCGTTTACGCAAACATCGGATTGCCTCAAATCATCGAGCATGGAGTCGAATACGCAGAAAAAGCTGTAGAGATGATTGATGCAGATGCGATAGCAATACATCTAAACTTTATGCAGGAAGTAGTCCAACCAGAAGGAGATGTGAACAGTTCAGGGGGATATCAAGCAATAAGAGATGTTGTGGATGGTTTAAAAGTCCCAGTTATTGTAAAGGAGACCGGCGGAGGCATATCGGAAAGAGTTGCCAAAAAGCTGAGGGATTGTGATGTTTCGGCCATAGATGTTGGAGGTGCAGGCGGTACGAGTTGGACTGGAGTAGAGTACTACAGAGCAAGAGATGATATCACAAAAAACATCGGTGTTGATTTTTGGGATTGGGGGATTCCTACAGCATTTTCGATAGTTGAGTGTAGGAACACCTTGCCGATAATCGCAACCGGTGGTATCAGAAGCGGACTTGATGTTGCCAAAGCATTAGCAATAGGAGCGGAAATAGGTAGCTCCGCACTCCCCTTCCTCCATCCGGCAACGGTATCATCAGACGAGGTGCTGAGAACGATAAGGTATTTTGAGAAAGGTTTAAAAGTTGCAATGTTTTTGACTGCCAGCAGAAAAATTAAAGACTTGAGAAATAAACGGATCATAGTTTATGGAAAATTCAAGGACTACCTTGAATCAAAAGGAATCAGTCTACCGGAATTCTGTAGGAAGAGGTGAAAGATCCGAGAGATGTCGATAAGAGAGGCAAGAGAGGTAAGAGATGATGAAACAACAGATAATAAGAGGCTTCAGATGATGAGTTCCAAGAGAGAGGAGGTTTAAAGATGGCTAACAAGACCATGGAAATGAAATCAAAAATAAAGGAGGAGGTTTCAAAAAGAGCGGAGATTGTCGATTCAGCAATAAAGGAGCTTTTACCACTAAAGGAGCCTGAAGGACTGTACAAAGCTACAAGACATCTCTTCAAAGCTGGTGGAAAAAGACTTAGACCGGTTATGTCCATGATCGTTTGTGAGGCTATTGGGCAGGACTACCGTAAAATTATTCCCGCAATAGTTGCAATTGAGACAATCCACAACTTCACACTAATTCACGATGATATAATGGACAGAGATGAAACGAGAAGAGGTGTTAAAACCGTTCACACACTGTGGGGTGAGCCTACCGCAATTCTTGCAGGAGATACGCTGTTCTCGGAAGCATTCTACATCATGACATTCTGCAATGTGGATAGTGAGAGCCTCATCAAAGGCATGAGGTTGCTTGCAGATGTCTGCGTGAAGATCTGTGAGGGGCAGTACATGGATATGAGCTTTGAAGAGAGGGATATGGTCAGCGAAGAGGAGTACATCGAGATGGTCAAGAAAAAGACTTCTGTGCTCATAGCTGCATCATGTTCCCTTCCCGCTATTCTCTTTGGTGAGAAAGAAGAGGTTGTAAGCGCACTCTGGGACTTCGGAGTTCTCTCAGGAATAGGATTTCAAATCCATGATGATGTGCTCGATTTGGTTGGAAAGGAAAAAACCGGTAAGGATTGGGGTAGCGACATAGTGGAAGGTAAAAAAACTTTAATCGCCATAAAAGCTTACGAAAAAGGTTGTATACCAGAAATATTTGGGAAAGGAAAGGCATCTAAGGATGAAATTGAGAGGGCTGTAAGAATGCTTGAAGAGAACGGTGCAATAGCCTATGCATCTCAAAAAGCAATGGAGTTTGTGAACAGGGGAAAGGAGAGGCTGAACATACTCCCACCATCCCCAGCAAAAGATTTGCTGATCTCTATTGCGGATTATCTCGTTACAAGAGAGTATTAAAGCATGATTAGAATTTCAATTTGCCAATTGAAGAGCACTAAATCTCCGATCAGTTAGAAAAATAGTAGAGGTGTAACGATGAACGGAGGTTCTGCAGAAGAGGATCTCAGAGAAGTTATTCTTAAATACACTGCCATTAACGCATCAAAATATGGAAAAGCTGATTTAAAATCAGTAATGGGAAAAATACTGTCTGAAAAACCAGAATTGAAGAGAAGAGCTAAGGAGCTCGTTTCTGTAGTTAGAGAGGTGATCGATGAGTTCGAAAGACTCGACGAGAGTGAGAAGCTGAAGCTATTTGAAAGATACAAAGAGGAGCGAAAAGAGGAGAAAAAGGAGATTTCGCTACCTCCATTACCGAATGCAGAAAAGGGAAAAGTTGTGATGAGATTTGCTCCAAACCCAAACGGTCCCCCAACTCTTGGTTCGGTTAGAGGAATGATCGTAAATGGAGAGTACGCAAAGATGTATGAGGGGAGGCTCATCTTAAGATTTGATGATACCGATCCAAGAACAAAAAGACCTTTGCTTTCCGCATACGAGTGGTACATTGAAAACTACGAGTGGCTGGGTTACAAGCCAGATAAGATCATCTACGCTTCCAAAAGAATCCCAATATACTATGATTACATAAAAAAACTTATAGAGATGGGATGTGCTTACGCATGCTTTTGTCGTAGAGACGAATTCAGGGAATTCAAGTCGAAGGGTATTGACTGTCCCCACAGAAGTTTACCTCCAGAGGAATCCTTGGAGATCTGGGATAAAATGCTCAATGGTGAATACGATGAAGGAGAGGTGGTTATAAGGATAAAAACAGATATGGGACATAAAGATCCGGCTATAAGAGATTGGGTTGCTTTTAGAATAATTTATGAGAGCCATCCTCTGACAGGAGACAAATATTGTGTATATCCAACACTAGACTTCGAATCCGCAATTGAGGATCACCTCAATGGCATAACCCACATAATAAGAGGGAAAGACCTGATAGACAGCGAGAAAAGGCAGAAGTATGTATACAAGTATTTTAATTGGAAGTACCCTGTAACCAAACACTGGGGGAGAGTCAAGATCCATGAGTTCGGAAAGCTATCCACGAGTTCGATAAAGAAGGAGATAGAGAAGGGAATCTTTCAGGGATGGGACGACTTCAAGGTTCCCACCTTACTGGCTTTGAGGAGGCGAGGTTTCCATAAGACCGCAATTAAGAGATTCTTTCTATCACTCGGTGTTGGAGAGAACGATGTTTCGGTAAGCTTGAAAAATCTGTATGCTGAGAACAGAAAAATTATCGATAAAATAGCAAATCGCTACTTCTTCGTTGAGGATCCAATATTAATCACGATCTCGGGCATAGATGATGCAAACACAAAAGTTGAACTACCTCTGAACCCAGAAAAAGGAACCAAAAGATCTCTTGAGGGTGGAAGTAGAGTATACATCTCTCAAGATGATTTCAACAAACTGAGAGAAGGAGACCTCCTCAGACTGAAAGACTTCTGCAATTTAAAAGCTATAGACTTGAATGAGAGATTGTTTGAGTTCCAAGGATTTGAGATGTCTGAAGAGGTTAAAAAAGGAAAAAACATCATCCACTGGCTACCCGAAAAAAATAACTTTGAATGCATTGTCATATCTGATAAAGAGCACAAAGGATTGGTTGAACCAAATGTAAAAAATGATGTTGGAAATGTGGTTCAATTCGAGAGATTCGGATTCTGCAGAATTGAAAAAATCGAAAACAGGGTAGTGCATGCTATATTCACGCATCCGTAGCTGTTCGGTAACAACTAACCATTGTGGAATTCCTTTATCTCTCTTATCTCTTTAATCATCTCCTTGCAGAAAAACGGAAGATCAGATGGCATTCGTGATGTGATTATGTTCTTATCCCTCACAACCTCTCTGTCCTCATAAATTCCACCACATGCTTTTAAATCATCTCTTATCCCTATCCAGCCAGTCACCTTTGTTCCTTTTATTAAACCTGCAGAAATCAAAAGCTGGGGACCATGGCAAATAGCAAAAATCATCTTTCCACTCTTATAAAATTCTTTTACAATCTCTACAGCTCTTTCGTGAATCCTTACCCGCTCGGGTGATCTGCCTCCGGGCAAAACGAGAATGTCAAAATCTTCAACCCTGACTTCCCCGTAGGTCAGGTCCGGAGTTACCGCATAGCCGTGTTTCCCTGTCCTCGACTCTTTACTCGAAGATGCAATCCTTACTTTAACACCTTCCTCCTGTAGCCTATAGAGAGGATAGAAGAGTTCTAAATCCTCAAAATCATTTTCCACTAGAAAAAGTGCTTTCAACGACATGAAAATAAATAATAAAGGGAGTGTGATAACTCTTTCGCTTACATGCAGTTCAACACTAACTCACATTAAAATTTATGTTCTCAAGCTCATTAAGCTCATTCAGAAGTTGTTCAATCTCCTGCATCTCGTTCGCTATGCTCTCCAGATCGTTCTGTTCTTCATAAGCTATTTCAGAAATTTGTGAGGTTTTCGTCTCCGTACTCTGGTCTGTCTGAGAGCTCGATGAGGTTTGAGTGGTTGTTGATTCAGAAGGTGTTTCAGTCGTCTCTTTTTTTGCACACCCCAGCACCAAGACCGCCATCAAGATTAGCAGAACTGCCAGAACCTTTGCCTTTGTCCTCATGACATCACCTCTACATTATCTATCGCACCCAACATCTCCCAGTCCCTCAGCAAACTCCGAAACACACCTCTGTTGTTTCATTGTATTCCTGCTGAGTCATTTCCTCCTCGGGAAGTTTTTTAACCCTGTACACCCCTTCTCCGTCAAGCATTAGAGTGCCCTTACCCTTTGCAAACAGCGAAATATTGTTTCCTGATATAACCACGATGACATTTTCCCCTCTTACAACCGCTCTTCCTTCACCACTGAAAATCGCTGTTCCATTCTCCTCTTCCGAAGTTCCGAATCCTACCACTGTAATAATCGCTTCTGAAGGTGAAACTGTAAGTGTTCCGTTACCCCTCACATTAACAACCACACTGCCCCTGATCTCGGCAGTTCCATTTCCGTACGCCCAGACCTCACCACTCTCGTAACCGTAGAAGACACTGCCCGCTTTAACCTTCTGCAGTTCCTTCATGAACTCTCGAATTACCTTGAATGCTTCTTTTATTTCCTTGGTAGCCTTCCTAAGCTCTTTATTTCCTTCAGCTATATTTCCGCTCTCAAACAAGTCTATCGAGTTCTGTAGATATTCTCTCGCATCATCCAAATGTTCATTGTACTCTTCAAGGAGGTTTTCAAACGGGGTTGTGTCAACTCCGTAGCTTGCAATTATTGCTATTTTGTTTTCCAACCTGAGACTGACGTTTTCCGCTTTCTCTATTATGTTTTCAACTCTGTATGCGGCAACCTCTCCCACCATTGCCCTCAACTTTACTCTCATTTCGATCCAAGCCTGATTCATCTCTCTTGCAGTATTTCTAAGCTCTTCAGGTGTCTCCGATTCGTTTATCTTTGCTCTGTACTCCTCAATTGTTGCCATGTAGTCATCTATCTCAGACATAAACTCCTCTTTTTTACCCTCATCTATCTTCGATCTCTCAAGGAAGTTCTTGAACCTCTCGAGCCATCTCTCTGCAACATTACATCCACCGTTTAGGAATTTCTTTGCATTGTTGAATGTATGCTGATTTCTCATATCTCTATACTTCTCCTTTGACTCTAAGAACTTCTCTCGAGCCTCCATGTACTTCTCCTTCTCCTCCTCATACTTCTCCTTTATATTCATACCCATAGGTTGGACGAAGTTTGGTTGTGCCACCACCTTTGGTACTACCACCACTACCGTTCCCGCCAGAAACATAACCATCAGCAGTAACAACACACCTCCTCTTTTCATTTGACTCACCTCACACTCCCCTTCTATCTCTTTATTTTATAAGCATTCTTTTCAAAAAGCTCATTATGAGAGGGTAAAAATGCAATAAAATTGGGTGGGATACTTTACAAAGCTTTATAATCCTTTAACAAGCTTTAAAAAGCAGTTCCGATTCGCCAATCCGGTAACCTATGCTCGATGTCGCTTACCACAGTACTACCAACAACCATCCTCCGACATCAGTACAGAATCGACACATAACACAACAGATTACAACAATCAGTCAACAAAATCTGCTCCCTTTAACATTAGCTCCACCGCATTCTGAAGGAACTTGCCGTTATCGCTACCCCTCATGACATCGTTAGAGAAGATATCACACGAGAAAACCATCAAATTGTCCTTCTTCAGCACTAAGTGTACATCCCTCCCCGCTCTTGTTATCAGTTCCCCAGCCATAGCCTTCGTATTCTTAGTACCATGCAGGACTACTTCCCATCCCCTTGATGAAATGTGATACGCATTTTTGGCAATTATCCTCCCAACATCCTCGAAAAATGCGGTATTCTTCATCGAGTCTGTGTGAATCGTTATGAAGGTGTCTCCATCTTTACTCTCATCGTCCACCACATAAAAGATGTCATCAATATGGACTCCTTTCGCATTCAGCCAGTGAAGAGATTTCTTGGATTTGGATTGCAGAAAGTGTGGATCCGGTTGAATGAACATGACCTTCATCTTGGAGAGGCTTGAGACAGCAGGAAGCTCGTTTTCAGTTGGTTCTTTAAGCAGAAAGAACACATCATACTTGAACTCGGAGTTACTTATCCACGAGAGGTCCGATTCCAATTCGTTGATGAATTCAACCTGAAAATCAATCGATAACAGAGCTTCCTCGAGTTCCCTATAATAAAACGGTTCTTTCTCAGAAATTACAAGTGCGGTGAATTCCATAATCAACGAATCTCCAATAAATATAAAAATGTTTGTTTATGTTTGCTCATGTTCTGTTCAACTCCTAAGCCCGTTTGTTGGATTCCTTAGCTCGGTTCTTTGATTGCTGGGCCACTCAAATTGATTCTCAGGATTGTGTGGACAGTCAGTACATCCCGAACATCTCAAAACCGTACTAAGATTCGGGGGAGAGTGCTCCGGCCGGGATTTGAACCCGGGTCACGGAATCGAGAGTCCCGTATGATTGGCCGGGCTACACCACTCTCCGCAGTTTTTTCTTGGTTTTCTCTTCTCTCATTCAATATTTTAACTTCAAAATAACTAATATCATATTTATCCACTTCATTTAATTTCTTTTCATCGTCAAAATATTCTTTGAGCTTTTCTTCTAAAAATCTTGATAAATTTATTTTGTTCTGTTTAGCTTTATTCAACAAACCCTTATCAATATACAAAGAAGTCCTAACCTTGCTCTGTTTCATTTTTATCCACTCTAAAAAATTTATATAAAGTTATATTTATGACTCACAACCAATTCCATCTTTATCCCTATCAAATTTATGGGGGTCTGGTGGAAGAACTTGAAAATTCCTATAAGGAATATCTCCGCAATCTAGATCTGGTGGTGGTGGCGGAATACATACAGTAGGATAAGCATCGTCGCAGTTCTGTAATGTTTGTGTAGGAGTTGGTGTTGCCAAAACTCTACAGATCCATAACCCTAAATTACCATTCATAGCTGAGTTCTGATAACTCAAGTACTCGGATTCCTTCTGGCATTCTCCTTCCTCATAAACTCGTGCATAACCTTGTTTGATGAGTTCAGCTGTAAAATCCTGTCCGTTTTCAGTGTAAACATAGGCGAGCAATCGCCCATAGTAACCCCTGAAACCTGCAGTCGAATCAAATTCGATGTAAGCGTATTTTCCCTCAAGCATCGATTTTGCAAAGTTTTTTGCTTGGATGCCCCAGTATGCGAGACATTCAAGGTCAGTTATTCCATCGTACTCATTTGGTTTGTTTTTCTCTGCAGTTGTTTCGGGAGTATCAACTCCAAGCATCCTAACTCGCTCTTTGGATCCATCAGGCAGTATAATATCTATGGTGTCTCCATCAACCACATCTACAACCTCGACCTTGTATTTCACACTGTATTGAAGCTCAAACGGTATAGGTGTTGGAGTAGCCGCTGCAGTCGGTGTTGAAGTTGACATTGAGACTGGAGTTGATGTGGGAGTAATGGTTGAAGTTGGAGTAGGAGTCTGCTGTGGAGTTTGCACTTCCTGACTCGAGCATCCGATAAGAATTAATGAAAATAGGATCAACAATATCAATTTTGATCTCATCAAACCACCTCAAAAATCAGGCTCAATCAACATATCGTTCATCTCAACAAGCCCTAATTCGTATTTGACCCTATCCAAAATTAAGTCAATGAACTTCTCAGGGATCCCATAACTGATTGCAATTTGCTCCTTCAACTCATCAATCGAGTGCCCTTCATCCAGCCATGTTATAACGCTCCTTCTGATGTCATCAACAAGTTTTTCCTCATCAACTACTTCAACGATCTCAGCGTTCTTGATAACATAAGTGTAGAACTCCCCGAACTCATCAAACCATCTATTCTCGACTGCCCTTATCACAATACGCATCCACTTTCGAGGGTTGGATCCGATAATTGGGAGAAGCACCATTTTTGATTCAAATTTTATCCAACAAAGCTCTCTTCTTTTCCTCAAATTCTTCATCTGTCAGAATTCTAGCCTCATGTAGCTCCTTAAGTTTCTTTAATTTATCGAGGGGATCTTCAGATTCCATAGATCCACTAATTGTTTTCTCTACCACAGTGGTCATGGGTAGAGTTCTAGTTACAATCTCTTTTGGCTTAGCTATGCTCATTTTCTCTCCGATCAGACCCTTCTTTTTCTTTATACTCACCGGTTCAACAGCAATAGCATTTAGGGCGTCTTTAATTGCTTCTATAGCTTCGGTTGCCTCTTTTCTATCCATCCAACTCAATTTTAATTTCGAGCCGTCTTCTCTCTTTATATCAAATTCAGCTCCTATCTTACCCTTCTTGTAGTGGACAAATTCCAATTTCTCATAAGGAATATCTTCGAGATCGTATCTGCCCAGTAATTTTTGATCTAAGTACAGAACTCTCCTATCCGTTACTGCTAGAAATTTTGGCTTTAGATCTGTTCTCAATTTCTTTTTTATACAATAGAGGACTTTCTCCTCAGGATACAAATTCTCAGATATTTCTGGGGGGACTTCCAAACAAACCACCTCCAAGACCTAATCAACCTCAACTTCCTTACTTCCTGCATAAGTTGCATTTTTCACTCGTTCCTCTGCGGTCTCTGGTGGTTTTTTGGGTTTGAGTTTTCCTTCTGCCCTGAATTTAGCGAGCATGTCGTGGATTGCATATCTCACCGCATCTGATACATTAGAGAAATATCCTTGATTAACTAATTGTTCGAGTTCGCTTTTCAATATAGGTGAAAGAGAGACATTGATGTAGACTGATTTTCGTTCGTATTCTGTTTTTTGTAATGGTTTTGTCATGCAATAGTAAAACGATAGTGTAGTATTTAAAATTACTGCGGTTTTTCAAGGAGTATTTTTGGGCTTTTTATTCCTATATTTTTTAGAATAACCTCACGATAGCTTCATGATTGTATCACTATTCCAGTAATAATGTAACAATAACAGCACAATAGCAAAATTTAAATATAATGAGCTATTACATCACAATAACAAAGAAATAACGAGGTGATAAAACAGTGGTTGATGACAAGTATGTGAATGTGAGGATCTCCGAGGGCGATCTTAAGGCTCTTCAGAGGCTAACCAAAGAGGGTTATTTTATGAATGTTAGTGACGCAGTTAGAACAGCGATTAGAAAGCTCATTGAGGAATATAAATCTGTTTTGGTTGTCGAACACCCCCACGGGGGAGATAAAAAAGAAACCGTCACCAAGGAGGTCTAATCATGGACCGGAAAGTCTTCTCCTGCGAGGTCTGCAACCCAGACGAGCCATGCTTCCTGATCGTCAGGACGATTGACAACCCAACTCAATGCCCGTAGGGCCGATCGATGCAGAGTGGGAAGAGCTGGTCAACCTGAGCAAGGAAGTAGAGAAGTTTCAGCAGGAGGTCGAGGCACATGCCTGAGAGCGAACTCCATCCTAAACTCAACATAACGGATACAACGGATTCAGATATACCTCCTCAACTCCCGCAGATCAACATCTCTTCAAACCTTATCCCCAGCCAAACAATCCGCCACGATCACTACACCCACCCAAAGCAGCCGGAGCTCAAGATCGAGGTATCGAGAGGCCAGAAGGGAAGCTACGGCTGGACCATAACCTACAACGGCACAGACCTCGATGCTATCATCGAGAAGATCAGGGAAGCTGACACAAAGCTGAGGGAGTTTTTCTTGACGGAGGGTTAAAATGAGGTGCGGCATCTGTGGCAAACCGCTTAGCAACCCCGACAGCGTCCGCAAGGGCATCGGGCCCGTATGCTACCGCAAGTATGTTACAAACCTTGATTTCAGGGAAAAGCTGAACTCACGGATAGAAAAACTCAGGCTTAAAGCCCACAGAGAATACAACAAGAACCTGAAGAAGTATCCAACGCTGCGAGAAGGAGAGGTCCGCTGTAAGAACTGTGGTAGACCTGTTTTCTATCATTCAGACGATGGTTGCCCTGATGCTTACTGCTGTTCTCCTTGCTGTCCTTATGCAACGATCTCGCCTTGCCCTAGAGAGCAGAAGATGGGTTCTCTTGTCGATGCGTTAGCTACAGCGAGCAAGCAGGCAACTCTGGAGGTGTTTCCATGATCGACTCTCGAAAGATGATAGTAGCTGCTGAGGCATTAAAGCTCCTCGTCGATGCCCAGACAAAGCTCGCTGCTCTGGAAATGGACCATGAACGAGAGGTCATTGAGGCTATCAAGGATTCCATCATGAAGGAGATCTGCAGGATCAGTAACGGAGGTGGAGAATGAAGATCGGTTTTACGATCAACCTCGGCAACTACGAGTCCATGAGGATAGAGAGCAGCGAATTTCCTGCTGGATCTTTGTGCCTGGCAGAGATAAGAAACTTCCTTGAGAGTAACTTCAGCAATGTTCCAGCGATCAAGAATTTTTTAGACAATTATTTGAGGAGGGAGGAGCTGTGATTCCGCCTAACTTCAAGCCTGCCAATTGCTGTGGATCCTGCCAGTTCTTCAAGGGCTCTTTCTGCCTGAAACACAGCTATCCTACAACCGCCGTGATGTACTGCGACGATTATACGAGGTGAGGGAGTTGCGTAGAGGATCAGGATCGTTTGACATAGTGGTATGGGTGAGAAGCTGGTATGTGACTGCCAAAGTGATTTCTATGGCGATTACAGCATGGGGTGTTTTAAATGGAACTTTCGGCTGAAACGATGAAATATACCTATGTTATTGCTGTTATGATTGACGAGAAGGCTTACGACATAGCAAAACAGTTCATCGATCATCTGCAGCGGAAAAATGAGCCATCAGAACGAACGGAAAAGATTAAAGAAAACATAGAGGAAAACAAAACTGAGATCCAGGAGACAACAGAAACAGAAGTAAAAGAAACCAGACGGGAGCGAAAGAAACACATAAAGAAAACTGACCTTGAGCCTGTAGTAGACACTCATAATAATTACGAATACATCGTGGACAAAAAGAACGACCAGATTATAGTAAAATACAAACTCAATAGCTCCACTTTCCACTTCCCATTCTCCAAAGTCAAGGAACTATACGATGCTTTACCAGAAGAGTTCACGACAAAAGACTTGGTTGAGAAGGCTGAAGAGTTTGGTTTACAGCTTACATCTAATCAAGCTGCAGGTCTTATCAGGGTTTTCGCTCATGTTGAATTCGATGCAGAGATTCGTAGAATAGGAAGACAGCTCATAGCTGTGAAGATGTCAGACGGTTATCTGAGGGAAGAGAACAGAAACAAGCTCAGAATTGAAGCTGAAACAATCGGCAAACCATGGAAGGTGGAGGGCTGATGTACTGCCTGAGATTCTTTTCTGGGCAGAGAAAATTCTGGATCCTCAATCACCTCAGAAGAGACGAGATGAAGATCTGCGATGTCAGGCATCAATGGAGAAGTAGAAGGCGATTTCAGAGGTTTGCACGAGCATGGATCTATGGAGAAGCTGAACACCCATGGACTCATGGAGAGAACTTGATGCACCCGGCAGCTGGCGGGAGTTCTGCTCAAATTTCTGCTCAATCACCCCCCTTTCCGTCTGCCGTCACCGCTCACTCACCCCACCCGAAACCAGCTTGCTGGGTTGAAGGGAGATAGGTGACATCATGTGCCCAAGATGCGGTTCTGTCTGTTTTGAACACATGCAGGATTTCAAAGTTTGCTGTAATTGCGGTGAGATTCTGGATCCGGAGTGATAGCATGGAGATCGATGAGATTTCAGTTGAAGACATCGAACTCGAATTGAAGCAGATAGAAGAGCTGCTCAGAGAGATAGATGAGTTTCTGGAAAAGATGGGTATTGCTGTTGAGGATCATGAGGGCTGATTCCGATGCCTGAACCAGTAAGCATCCCTGTAACCGACAAGTTCATCCAGGATGCAGCTTACTACGCTGGCAAGACTGTTTTTGCATCGTTCAGCAATGGAATGAAGTCAAGATTCGGCAACGGTGGGCTTGTAAAGCACATGCAGGGGAAGATGGGTGAACTCGCTTTCTTCCGCTTCTGCCTCGACAACGGAATCCCGGTTAAGCATGTACCCTTCCGGGATGACTATTCAACTCTCGATGAGCAGGATGATTTCATAATAATCCTAAAATCGAGGCAGATTCCCGTAGAGGTTAAAACTGCCACCCTCAAGGATCCTATAAGCATGAAAACACCGAATCTATTTTACAACAAGAATCAGTACGATCAGAAAGAGGATTACAATTATATTGTTGTTTTCGCTGCTACCAACTTCGAGCTCACTCAGGTTGTTTTAATCGGATGGATTCATGCGAAGAAGATTGCAAATTACACTGTGAGGAGGGACATCAAAAGTCCTGCTTATGTGATTCCTGTTAAGGATCTGAAGCCGATGTCTGATTTTTTAAAATTTTAAGGAGGTGATGTTATGGAGGTTGTAATCAAGGCTAAGCTTCTCAAATCGATATTAAAAGCCCTGAACCCCTTCGTTAACGAAGCGAGGTTCAGGTTTGGAGAAGATGGTTTGAGTGTTAGGGTTGTAGATCAGGCGAACATTTGCATGTGCATAATTGAAATTCCATCCTCAAGCTTCGAGAGTTATGATTTGCCGCTGGGAGCAACCGGTCCAGGAGCAGAAAATGTGTATGGTATCGATGTTCCAAGGCTGTTCGACTTCTCTAAAATGCTGAAGAACGATGATACGGTAAGCATCGATTCGAGAGATGGTGAATTCATTCTTGAATCAGGGAAATTAGAGTATGCCCTCTCTTTAATCGACCTTAACGCAATCAGGAAGGAACCCAAGGAGCCCAACCTGAATTTACCAGTTGAAGTTGAGCTTAACCTCAAAGAGTTCAGCAACTTCATAAAAGCTGCGAACAAACTAACAGAACACATCTCTCTCGAGACGAACAAGAAGTTTCTTGCCATTGCAGAGGGTGACCTGGAAAAGCTTGTTTACGACTCAGGGATAGAGGTTGGATCCAAGGCGAGGAGTCTCTTCTCCTTAGAGTATGTAGCAGAATTCGTCAAGGTTGGTGGAGATATTGTAACGATAGATCTGGGCACGAACTATCCTGGGAAGTTTACCTTCTTCCTCGACGAGGATGATGGCTCCGGCGATGCCTATGTTACATACATCCTAGCTCCGAGGATTGAAGCGGAGGGATAAGGAGGGGTAACATGTATCTAACCTTGAAATCTCTGTCAGCAGAAGATTCTTTGAAGGGAAGAAAGCTCAAAGCTAAACTGGAAGGAAACGGCTCGGCAAAATTCACGCTTACCATCACAGCAAAGAGCAAGGATGCCTTAAAAGAGGTCCTGAAAACTCTGAAGAAGGGATCTGTTTTCGAGATTAACTTGGATCCAGTGGGACACCTCAACGAATCTCTTGATGAATTTTTTGAGGAGGAGGTGTAAGGTTATGGAGGATTTAGTTGTTGAGAATGGGGAGTTTGAGGAGATAGGGGAAGAAGTGGAAGAAGTTGATGGGAGAGTTAAGGTAGAGATCTTTGGATGTAACAACTGCAAATATTTCGGCATCGCTAATATGAATGGAGACAAAGAGGTTTGTCTCGCTACTGGGGAGATAATCCTGATCGAGTTTTTAGAAGGCTGCCCGCTCAAAGAGGAACCATTACAGAAAGAGACAACATATGAAGAGATAACGAGATACGGCTCAATGGTAGAGGAGGCTGTCCAGATCTTGCGGAAAATAAGCGATGAGCTAACGAAGATAAACTACGCCTTCAAGAGGGAGGATCTGGAGGCCCTGATCTATGGAAAAACTAACCTGAGAAAGAGAGACATCAGGGCTGTTCTGGATGCAATCGATAAAGCAAGGAAGGCGAATGAAAAGCATGCTCTCAGGAAGTTCATTGCAACGATGGGAGATGTCAGATACAGAGATGTTGTTGCCGTCCTCGATGAAATTGAAAGATTGAACGAGAGGTACAGGGTAGATCAATAATGGTCGCAATTTCATTCTCAATTTTCAAGGACAAACTGCTGTCGGGGGAGAAGGATCAAACAATCCGTCCATTTTCAGAGTACAGGTGGAAACAACTTCTCAAAGCGAAAGAAGAAGGACGGAAACTCCAGATCTACTGGAAACAGAGAACGAAAGAGTGTGAAAAGCTCTTTGATGCGGAGATCACGGATTTATTTTTATTATGGTTCGTGCCGGATAAGCTTACCGCTCCTGAGCCAGATAGTGATTACAGACACTTTCTGACGATTGAAGAAGAGGAGGAACTATCAAGGCGAGATGGGTTCAAGAATTCAGATGAGATGGATGAATGGTTTTTCTCTAAGTATCAGTTGTTAGAGTTGGCACCAGAACCATTTATCGTTATAAGATTCAGGAGGATTGATGACTATGCTAAACAATAACAAGGATGTTAACAATTTGTTAACAAAAACTATGATACAGATTAGCAAGGATGTTAACAAAATCTGCGAAGGTATCCCCCTGAGCAAGCAAATTAAATTATCCCAAGTAGAGATAAAAAATTTAAGAATTTCTTTGTTTATTTTATTAAAATCAGCTAAGATAATTATCTGACTGAATTTACTTATAAGGAGAGATAAAAATGGAGAACGGAGAAAAAAATCAAGGTAGCTATGGGAAGAGGAAAAATAAAGAAAAATCCGAAGAAGAAGTTAGCGATACTCTCGGAAAATCTGTTAACAAAAGCAAAAATGTTAACAAAATGTTAACAAAATCAAAATCTAAAACGACTTTACAGAGGGTTGATAAGAAAATACTTAATGAATTAGAGATGATCAAAGAAAAATACAACAGAAAATCGTTTAATGATACTTTGCAACTACTTCTATTTTGTTATGATTTTCTGGACACTGTTGCTGTGAGATATGGGTTGGGGGATATCAAAGAATCTACTGAGTTCATCAAGAAGTATCTTCCAAAATCACAATCTGACATAATTCATGAGTCTGTCGCAGAGCTAATCCAGAAAACAGGTATTAATGGTATAGATGCTGACATTCTTATCGATCACTTTCTGAAAACACTAATTCTCGTTAAAATAAAGAAGAAGAAGGCAAGTGAAGTACTTAAACCACTTTTTGCACTTAGGAGTGACTAATAGATAAGGTATGCGAGTAGTCGATTCTCTTTTGTTTTTATATAACTTAAAGAAAGATAACTTTCATAACATCCGAAAACAATATATTTAAATGAGTCGATAAATTTTTAATGAATGGAAAAAGTGGATCACTTGCCTTGTTAATTGGAAGTGGAGTTGGATTTACATCCGGATTTATCAAAGGTATTTTTATGGCTTCAAATGCCCCAGAACCAAAAGAATTGATCATAAATTTATCTTGGGAGATTTTTAGAGAAACCATTTCAAGTTTTGGGTTTGATCCTAACTTAACAATAGTAATAGGAATCATTGTAGGTTTGATTTTTGTAGCTCTAAGGATTTATGAGATATTGGTATTAATTACAAGTGGAATTTTAGCATACAGCCTTGGTATCTTAGCAGCAATGAGTCTTCTTTCAAATAACCAGATTTTAATTTGGATTGGGATTGCAATTTTGTTCATTGCCAAGCTTCTAGGTTGGTTGGATAAGTGGTCTCAAAACTCTTGAAATGCAAGTATGAGGGTGAAATCTCATGCTAAAATACCTTGAAGAATATAACATAGTGCCGATTACTTCACAAGATTTATCTGACCCACTCTTTTAAAGTCATCCGATGAATGCATAACCATGCGTAACTTAAGCGATGAAAGCGATGACTACCCGTCACGGCTCATAGATGCGAGATGCAAAATCTGCAAATCGGAACATCTTGCCGAGATCAACCAGATGCTCATCGAAGGTAGGCCCTACAGCGAGATCATAGCAAAGTTTCCAGATCTCAAACTAAACAAGAACAATATCTACCGCCACAAGAGACACTTCAACTTCATTAAGAGAGGAGTAGAGAAGTACTACGAACAGCTCGAGGAAGGGGCTGAGAAAGTCGTAGATGAGATCAAAGCCCTGGATGCAACCATAGCAAGGATGCACGAATATGTGATGCGGGTGGATCCAGAGGTTAAGCCAAGAGTAGTTGAGGTCTGCATCAATGGAATGCTTCGTGCAATCAAACTCAAGCACGAGCTTGCAGGCAACATAGAGGATCCGGGCCAAAAGCTGCTTGCTCTTTTCGAGGAAGCTGTTAGTGAAGAATAAACATGAACTCTATAACCGAGCTCGGAAAAGACAGAAAGAAAATCAAGCAGGCGATAAAAGATCCAGTATTATTTACCCAAATCTTACTGAATCACGAGTCCCATCCTGCTCAGAAGAAAATACTACAAGATACACATCAGTTCATAACCATCGTTGCAGGCAGGAGATTCGGCAAAACAAAAGCAATGGCTTTCTCAGCTATTTATTATGCCATAACCCATCCTGGATCCATTCAGTTCATCCTCGCCCCGAGCTACAATCAGGCTAACATCATGTTCTGGGAGATTACAACCCTGCTGTCAAAATCGATCTTAGTGCATTTAATCGAGAGAGTTTACAAAACTCCCTTCAGCAAGATAATCTTTAAGAATGGTAGTGAGATCCATGCCCGATCGACTACCAAGCCTGAATATCTTAGAGGCCACAAGGCCCACAGAGTAATCCTCGATGAAGCAGCCTACATTCCTGACGATGTCGTGAGTCAGGTAGTGGAGCCGATGCTCGCCGACTACAACGGTTCATGGATCAAAATCGGTACACCATTTGGGAAGAACCACTTCTACGATTCTTACCTCAAGGGCCAGTCTGAAGAATTCCCGGATTACTCGAGCTACCGCTTTCCATCCACAGCCAACCCACACATCTCGCACGAGTTCATTGAGAAGAAGAAGCGAGAGTACGGTGATAACTCAATCATCTTTCGAACTGAATACCTCGCCGAATTTGTAGAAGATCAGAACGCTGTTTTCCGCTGGCAGGACATCCAGAAGAACATCGCTGCATTGGAACAACTCAACGCTGGTGAGCCAAACAGGATCTACGCTATCGGCTGCGATCTCGCCAAGTATCAGGATTACACAGCCATTGTCGTTCTGGATGTCACTGAAACCCCATTCAGGCTGGTCCACTTCGAGAGGTTCAATCGTAGGCCCTATGCTGAAACAATCCTTAAGCTGAAAGAGCTGTACAAGCAATTCAACTACGCGAAAGTTCTGATAGACAGCTCAGGAGTAGGAGATCCAGTGTTGGAGGAGTTGCAGGACATCGGAGCTGAAGGCTATGTTTTTACATCCAAGTCGAAGGTCCAGCTGATCCAGCGTTTACAGGCTGCGATCGAAAATGGTGGGGTGAGATACCCATACATTGAAGATCTCATCA
>Ga0209426_1000555_pt1 | contig 35463 bp, 30 predicted proteins | sample Deesub1362B_J571_FD_187697 | JGI IMG/M metagenome (GOLD analysis project Ga0209426, IMG submission 187697) | Deep oceanic, basalt-hosted subsurface ecosystem from Juan de Fuca Ridge flank, Pacific Ocean, CORK Borehole 1362B_J2.571 (SPAdes)... ...
CACAAAGCCGGGTTGGCATTTGAGAGGTCCTGCCGGCATCTCGCCGCCTTAATTCGGGATCAGATAGCGGGCTTTTGAGCAAAAAGAGACCGCTTCGGATGAGGTTGGGACCTGGAGGGAAGGACGTCTCGTTCTTGGAGGTGTGGGAACTGCCGGCATTTTCCTTCCTTTTTAATTCCTTGAAAAACAGGTAGTAGCGTTCGATATCCCTCTGATGAGGTAAACTTTCTTTGCTCTATGAGCGTGAAGACCGTATATTTTGCTCCAACAAAAAGATGTGTGAACAAGAAATGGGGAGGAGCCATGAAAACCCGCGTCAGAGATCTGCTGGCTGAAAAGGGCGGAGATGTCTATTTTGTCCGGCCGGAACAGACCGTATACGAAGCCATCCAGGTGCTGACCCGCCACAATATTGGTGCAGTACTCGTTCTCGACGATGACGACCGGCTGGTTGGAATTTTCACGGAACGGGATGTACTGAAGCAATGCGTCCGTCGCAGCGATCGTCTCAAATCCACGCAGGTGAAAGACGCCATGACCACAGACCTGATTATCGGCGTCCCCGATGATGATGTGGATTACCTGATGGGCGTGATGACGGTGAACAAAATCCGTCATATCCCAATTCTGGAAGGGAAACGGGTGGTGGGAGTTGTTTCCATCGGGGATGTGGTAAAATCGCAGCTGAAGGACGCCCATTATGAGAACCGTTACCTGAAGGATTACATCATGGGCAAGTATCCGGCCTGAAAGCGGGGTCTGAATTGCGGATAAGCGGGGGACGCACAATCTCTGTCCGCGGAGGGCGAAACCCATCGAGCCCGTTTTTTTCGGGTTCGGAAGGGAAAAATGTGTGTGTGAGAGGCGGGCTCTCTTTTGGACGTTACTCTTTTTGTGGGTTAAATTCCACGTTTACCAGCGGCTGCATCTTCTGAATGAAACAGTACATTGGGTAGAGAATCAAAAAACCTTCTTTTAATGTTTCCACGAGTTTTGGTGATGTGGCAAGGGGGTGGTTGGGTTCTTCCCGATAAAAATAGAAACTCTTAAGGTAGAACCATTCCCGAAGATCTTCGGGGAATTCTTTGAAAGGGGAGCGGGTGTACCGCTTTCCGTCCAGGGTAAACGTCTCGCGAAGGACAGGCTGAAGGGCGATGTTCCGGAAGCGCTCCGGATTTGCCAGAATGCGTTGCTGCAATTCCCGCATCCATTCCCGGGGCGCGGAGTAAAATCCCATTCCATATTCGAAATGGTCGTGCCAGATTTCGAAATAATAGCTGACTTCCTCTGAAAGCCGACCCTGATGACGGCGAAAGACCACCCAGAGGTGGTCGCGCAGCAGGGTTTTCTTGCGGGAAAAACGGGTATCCCGGTAAATGCGCGAAATGGTGTGATTCACTTTTGGCAGGATGTCAAACTGCGGATCCAACAACTGCATGAATGGGCCCAGATCCTCCACCAGTGCCTGGATGGGTTTCAGGACATGTTCGCGGTAACGTTCCTTGTTTTCTTCAAACCAGGCCTTGTCGCTGCTGTGGGTGGCGATTTCCCTGAAAAACTGAAAGGTTTCTTCCGGAAATCCCTGAAACCGTTCACCACTTCCGAAGATGGCCATTTCCGCTCCACGAAATCTTTGCATCTCTTTGCATTTTTATTTACAAAATAAGAGAATTCTTTTCAACGGGAAAGGGCCCATCTGCCTGCAAAAAAGGGACAGTTCGTTTTAACTAAATAGGGAGAGCTGCATGAAGCGGGTTGTATTGCTGGGAGCTGGCCTGGTAGGCCGGGCCATTGCTGCGGATTTGCAAAAGGAAGACGGCCTTCAGCTTACGGTGGTGGATCGGGATGGGGAGAGGCTAAAATCTCTGGAAGCGCGGGGCATCCGCACGCTTGTTGGGGATGTCCTTTCAGATTCCGTGCTGCGGCGCGAAATTGCAGGATCTGATCTGGTTGTGGGGGCGCTGCCGGGATATCTGGGATACCGGGTCCTGGAAAACTTGCTGAAAATGGGCTGTTCGGTGGTGGACATCTCTTTTTTCCCGGAGGATCCCTGGCCTCTGGACCCGCTGGCCCGGAAACACGGCTGCTTTGCCCTGATCGACGCAGGTGTGGCTCCGGGGGTTAGCAATTTAGCGGCCGGATACTTTGCTGCTCGGGTAGACCGTGTGACCTCATTGCGGATTTTTGTGGGTGGCCTGCCTGTTGACCGGACCCCTCCGTTGGAATACCGCGCACCGTTTTCGCCTTCGGATGTGCTGGAAGAATACGTCCGGCCGGCAAGGGTGGTCCGAAACGGCAAACTGGAGATCAAACCGCCGCTCTCCGAAGTGGAGCTTGTGGAGTTTCCAGAAGCAGGAACTCTTGAGGCCTTTTTGACCGATGGGCTTCGAACTCTGCTGCGCACCCTTTCCGCGGAAGAGATGGAGGAGAAAACGCTCCGCTATCCAGGACATGCCGAAAAGATCCGTTTGTTGAAAGATCTGGGATTGCTGGATGACCGGGAGATTCCAGTGGGCAAGGATGCGATCGCCCCCCGGAAGCTATTGGCCCGGCTTCTGGAAGAACGCCTGGTTCTGCGCAGTGGCGAGGAAGACATCGTCGTAATGCGGGTTGAGGCAGAAGGGATCGATGCTGGCGACCTGCAAAGGACGTTCCGGTTGGAATTAATAGACCGGTATGATGCAAAAACGGGGCTGAGTGCAATGGCCCGCACTACGGGGTTTACGGCGGCCCTTCTGGCACGACTGGCACTTAAGGGAAAAATTCAGCACAATGGGCTGCTGCCACCCGAACGCCTGGGCCGGGAAGAGGAACTCTATTCTTTTGTGATTCGGGGACTGCAGGAGCGGGGAATTACTATCATCCAGCAGTTCGGCGGGCAGTGACGGGATGGCATGCGGATGGGGTATTCGCGGGTGTAACATTTCCCGGAGGATGGCCGGTTTTTTCCGAAAAAACCAGCCAGAAACCCTGAGGCACCTGTGATCATTTTCCAGTAAATCGTCATGGTGTTGCAGGGACCAGATTAGCCCGCCCCTCCACCACTGCCGCCCGCACCTCCACCTCCACCTGCTGTTGCGCCGCCGCCCGCTCCTGTTGCCGAAGAAAAGCTGGACGCTGCCGTGGAGATCATCCCGCCAAGCGCTTCTCCAAAGGCAGCACCTGCTCCGCCCGCACCGCGTGTTACGTGAAACCACCAGAAGAACCTTACCGCCTGTTCCTCCGGAATCTGCTGAAAGATCTTTTTGATTCTGGGGACCGAGACACCCAGTACCAGAGCGTACGGCAGCAGGCGGTCGATCCGTTCGAACAGGCCCTGCTGTTTCATGCTGTCTGGTGGATATTTCCGCAGGAAGCGGCCCAGAGCTTTCCACTGGTCAACTTCTGAGGCATACCGGGCAGAGACTGTGTTGAAAAACAGTGAACCGAAAAAGATAAAGGCTCCGGCGACGAGCAGAGGAATTCCGGCCTCTCCCGCAAGCACAATGAAGGGCACAGAAATCAAAATGAGTGCCAGACCGAGAAAGATTCCGGTGATTTGCTGTTTGTGGCGTTTTTGATCGAAAAATTGGAGTTTATCGGCTTCCTGTTTTAAAAGCTCTTTCCATTTTTTGAACCATTTTACCAGCTTCCGTCGCTGATTTGCAAGTTCGTGTAGCGGCAGCGTCTTCCCATCACCGGCTTCCTGAAAGAGCATGCTCAGGACAGCTTCTTCGAATGGCTGAAGCGGCTGGGGAGTTGCCGGGTGTGTTTGCCGGATGATATATTCTTTTTTCCGTTTTTTTCCGAAGAGGGTTTGCCGTTCTCCTTCCACCTCTTCGATTTCACAATATCCTTTGCGGGCCAGTTCCATTAGTGTGGCCAGCACAGCGAGGGAACCAACATTGCGGTTCCCCAGGAGATACGCCACCAGAGCCGGTGGCCGTTCGGCGGGAAGGTCCATGTAATATTTGCCGGAGAAACGGCGGGTGGCCGATTCCCGGTTCCGGACCAGAAGCAGGAACCACACACCTACTGAAAGGAGACTGAGCAATAGGCTGATGGGCATGAGCGCGCGTTTTCTAGCACGCCGGGCGGCCATCTTTTTGCGCAGTTCTTCGCGTTTGCGGTTGGCCTCTTCGGCCCACTGCTTCTCCTGAGCGAGAATGGCTGGAAGGGCCTCCCTGGCAATTCTTTTTCTGGCAGAGGGGACCAGTTCGGTGGGGAAAAGAATGCGGCCTTCCCAGAAGGTTCTTTTGGGAAGAGGAGCCACGGTAAAAAGGACTGTTTGCCCGTCCAGGATGTCAACGCGGCCCCAGAGGGGACCATGAGCCCAGGCACGGATCTGATCCCGGGAAGCGCCAGACGGAAGATGTACCGTCACACGTACCGAGTCGGTGGGTTTGTCCCAGCCTTCTCCGATGAACTGAACATACAGTTCTGCCACATCCCGATAGACCGTAACGATATCGGTCAGCACAAAAGAGAGGGTGAATGTTCGGGTTTCATCACTGACTCTGTAGAACCATTTCGCGTAGAATTCGTTCTCCGATTGCTGGAGGGTGTACGTACCGGGTTCTTCGGTGTCGGAAAGGCGGTAAGGGGTTCCGTTTTCTTCGATGCCAAAATGCTCCACGGAACGGAATCCGCGGACCGGAAGGCGGTAATCCGCCCAGCGAAAGTGTCCGCGGAACTCATAGGTGCGGGATTCGCGGATAGACAGGCTGCCATCTTGGCGGACAGTGGCATCAATAAGGACCTGTTTGATCTGGTAGGATTTAGCTGGCAGGGTTTCCAGGGGCAGCAAGATGGCCAGCCAGATACCGGTGATCGCCTGGAATGTGCGTTTAAGGCGGAACATACAGCCCTCCCGTTTTGGGTTAATTTTTTTGGATCGGGCCAAACGGGCATTGGCAAACAAGCCGGATCAGCCGCCCGGCTTTCCGTGAGGGTCAAGAATCATGCTCAGACTGATCCGCTCCCGTTCCAGGTCGACCTTCAGGACTCTGACTTCGATTACGTCGCCCACAGCGACCACGTCAAGGGGATTGCGTACATTTTTGCCCATTTCGCTCCGGTGAACAAGGCCGTCCTGTTTTACGCCGATATCCACAAATGCGCCGAAATCCACCACATTTCGCACGGTGCCTTTCAGGATCATGCCTTCGCGGAGGTCTTCCATTTTGAGAACATCGCTCCGAAAAATCGGTTTTGGCATGTCAGCACGGGGATCCCTGCCCGGCTTTTCCAGATTGGCGATGATGTCTTCCAGTGTGGGCTCGCCTACACCGATTTTCTGTGCCAGATCCTTCAGGCCGAATCCTTTCTCTTTGATTCGCTGTTTCACGATAGCGCCGCTGGCTTTCACCGTGGCGAGGTCCAGCTCCAGGATCTGGAGGAGCCGCTCCGTTGCTTCGTAGGATTCCGGATGAATGGCGGTGTGGTCCAAAAGGTTATCGCTTTCAGGGATGCGCAGAAATCCGGCACTTTGTTCGAAAGCTTTGGGTCCCATTCCTGGCACGTTCAGGAGTTCCTGCCGGCTCTTGAAGATGCCGTGTTCGTTCCGGTAGGCTACAATGTTTTTGGCGAGACGTGTATTCAGTCCGGACACGTAACGCAGCAGTGCCCAGGAAGCTGTATTGAGGTCCACGCCCACGAAGTTTACCACCGATTCCACCACCGTGTCCAGTGCCTCGCTGAGTTTTTTCTGATTCACATCGTGCTGGTAGAGGCCCACACCAATGGATTTGGGATCGATCTTGACCAGTTCTGCCAGCGGGTCCAGCAGGCGGCGGGCGATGGAAATATTCCCGCGCATGCTGGCTTCCAGATCGGGAAATTCTTCTTTGGCTATTTCGGAGGCAGAATAGACCGATGCTCCTGCTTCATTCACAATGGTATATACCACGTCTGGGAGCTGTTCCTGAATAAGCTCTGCCACCAATTGCTCCGTTTCCCTCGATGCCGTTCCATTGCCGATGGCAATGATGTCCACGTAGTGCTTATTGGCGAGGTCAAACAGGATGCGTTTGGCGCCTTCCCGGTCTTCCTGAGGCGGGTGCGGGTAAATGGTTGCTCCTTCCAGGTATTTCCCGGTTTCGTCGATGACGGCAACCTTACAGCCCGTCCGGTAACCGGGGTCAATGCCCATGATCCGTTTGCCCTTAACGGGCGGCTGGAGCAGCAAATTGCGCAGGTTGCGGGCAAATATCTGGATGGCGTGATCTTCCGCCCGTTCTGTTACCTGGTTTCGAAGTTCGCGTTCAATGGAAGGGGCAATCAGCCGTTCGTACGCATCGCGGACGGCTTCTTCCAGATGGGGCGTGAAAACGCTCTTTCTGTTCTGGATGATCCGCTTCAGAATTTGCTGAATGAGCGGTTCTCTGTCCAGTTCGACCCACACGCGCAAAAACCCTTCCCGTTCGCCGCGGTTCATAGCGAGCACGCGGTGCGGTGCAATGGTTCGAAGTGGCTCACCGTAATCGTAGTACATTTCGTATTCGGACCGGGCTGAAGGGTCCCTTGCTTCACTGCGGAGCGTGCCGCGGCGGTAGGTGTATTCTCTCACAAGCTGGCGGATATCCGCACTATCGGAAACCATTTCCGCGACGATATCCCGGGCGCCCTGCAGGGCATCTTCTACGGTTGGCACCTCTTTTTCTTCGTTGACAAACGGGAGAGCCAGCTCTTCAGGACGGCCTTCTTCGGTTTTTTGTTCCCAGATCAACCGCGCCAGAGGCTCAAGACCGCGGGCTCTGGCCACGGTTCCTCGGGTCTTCCGTTTTGGCTTGTAGGGCAGGTAAAGATCTTCCACTTCCTGCAGTTTTTTGGCCGCACAGATGCGCTGCCGCAGCTCCTCAGTTAGCTTGCCCTGTTCATCTATGGTCTTCAGTACCGTCTGCTTCCGCTCTTCCAGATTGCGGAGGTACTGAATGTGCGTTTGAATCTGCCGGATCTGTTCTTCATTCAACTTGCCGGTAACTTCTTTGCGGTACCGTGCAATAAAGGGAACGGTATTGTTTTGGTCCAGCAGTTCCACGGTGTTTTTTACCTGCTCGGGCCGGAGGTGCATTTCTTCTGCGATAATGGCAAACATCTGTTCTTCGTTCATGCAGCGGTAAGATGCTTCCTGTTCCTCCGATTTTGGATGGCTTTGTTCGTTCATCATTGCTGTTTGGTCCTCTTTCATCGTAAACTGGTACCCTCCATGTCTGTTCTTTATTCGCTTTAGAGGTTTTTTCCGGGATCATTGTATGAAAAATTCAGAGGAGTTGCAAACGCAATAGCCACGGGCAGGATTGCAAAGGGAGCGAACAATCTCCTTGCTTTTGCGCCGGCTGATCGGTAAATTGCTGACAAAACAGAGGAGAGGAAGCGGAGATGTTGACGCGTCGCAAGTGGCTCCGAACAGCCCTGTGGGGGGTAGCTGGAGCAGCGGGGGTTGCAAAACTGGAAGCGGCACAGCCGGAGAGAGATTCACTGAAGGACCGGCCATCCAGCCCTTTTCTGGACGGTGTTCCGAAGATTTCTGCGGAAGATTACCTTCAGCGGCAGGAAAGGGCCCGGCAGTTAATGGGGGAGAGCGGCATTGATGCCCTGTATCTTACTGGAGGAACGTCGCTGGCCTATTTCAGCGGTGTCCGCTGGGGACGGAGTGAGCGGCTGTTTGCCATGGTGCTCCCAAGGCGGGGTGCTCCGGTGTTTATTTGTCCAGCATTTGAGGAAATGCGGGCCCGTGAACGGACAGGGCCAGGTGCCGATATACGGGTCTGGCAGGAGCACGAATCGCCTTTCCGCCTGGTGGCCCGGGTTCTGGCAGATCTTGGACTCCGGACGGGTACAGTGGGAGTGGAAGAAACGGTTCGGTTTTTTGAAGTGGACGGACTTGCGAAAGCAGCGCCGCAATTGCGTCTGGTCAGCGGAGACCCGGTAACTCACCGGTGCCGCGGAATAAAATCCGAGAAAGAGGTTGCCATCATGCGGGCGGCCAACCGCCTGACCCTGGATGTTTACCGCACTGCCCTGCGCAGGATCCGCGAAGGGATGACGGAAGATCAGGTAGCGGGACTCATTCGTGCCGAGTTCCGGAAAAGGGGTGTTTCCGGGGGAGCTCTGGTGTTGCACGGTCCCAATGCCGCGTTTCCGCACGGGACAAGCAAGCGCCAGAAGCTGCGAGAGGGCATGGTGGTGCTGGTGGATGGCGGCTGTTCCCTCAATGGATACCGTTCAGATGTTACCCGGAGTTTTGTTTTTGGGAAGCCCACCGACCGCCAGATGCGGGTTTGGGAGGCGGTGCACCGCGCTCAGGAAGCGGCACTCCAGGCGGCAATTCCAGGGAGATCCTGTGGCGAGGTAGACGGCGCTGCGCGGCATGTCATCGAGAAAGCGGGATTTGGTCCCGGTTACCGGTATTTTACCCACCGCCTGGGACACGGCATCGGTATGGATGGGCATGAATGGCCGTATTTGGTACAGGGCAATTCAGTAAAGCTGGAGGCCGGGATGACCTTTACCAATGAGCCCGGCATTTATCTCTACGGTGAGTTTGGCATCCGGCTGGAAGATGTGATGGTGATTACTGAAAAGGGGGCTGAATTTTTGACCGATCCAAGCCCATCTATTTCCTGGCCATTTGAATGACGAAAAGGGAGGGAGGCCATGTACAACCGTCGGCAGTTTTTGGGTATGCTTTATCGGCCTGCTGTCGCAGGGGTTGCGGCAGCTGCCCTGAATGTTTCGGGGGTCCGGCAAGTTTTGGCTGAGCTGGCACGCGCAGAAGGGACGCCGGAAGAAATTGCCAGGGATGAGGGTTTCTGGTTTCAGGTACAGCAGGCTTTTACAGTAGACCGGAGCCTGGTGAACCTGAACAATGGCGGCGTCAGTCCTTCACCGGCCATCGTGCAGGACGCCATGAAGCGCCATCTGGACTATTCCAACAAGGCTCCTGTCTATACTATGTGGAAGGTTCTGGAGCCGCAGCGAGAGGGCGTTCGGAGGCGGCTGGCCCGCTATTTCCGCTGCGATCCTGAAGAGATTGCGTTAACCCGAAACACATCCGAAGGAATGGAAACCCTGCAATTTGGTATCGATCTTCAGCCTGGAGATGAAGTGCTGACCACGAACCAGGATTACCCGCGAATGATTAACACCTGGCTGCAGCGGCAGAAGCGGGATGGTATCGTTCTCCGTCAGATTTCCATACCCACACCGGCAGAAGACATGCAGGAAATTGTTCGCCTGTTTGAAGAAAACATTACACCGCGGACCCGCGTGATCATGATCAGCCATGTTATTTTCCTGACCGGACAAATTATGCCGGTGAAAGAGATTGTTCGGCTGGGTCGCAAACACGGGATCCCTGTTTTTGTGGACGGAGCTCATTCCTTTGCCCACTTTGCGTTTACCGCCCCCGATCTGGACTGTGATTATTACGCGACAAGCCTGCACAAGTGGCTCTGCGCGCCGCACGGGACCGGTCTTTTGTATGTGAGAAAGGATAAAATCCGCAGCATCTGGCCGCTGATGGCGGCTCCTGAGGGAATGGAAGACGATATCCGGAAATTCGAGGAAATTGGAACCCATCCCGCAGCCAATTATCTGGGCATTGCCGAAGCCCTTACGTTTCACCTTGGAATTGGTCCAAAGCGCAAAGAAGCGCGCCTGCGGTATTTGCGCGACCGGTGGGCCAAATACCTGGCCTCTTTCGATCGGGTGCGTTTACATACCAGCCTCCGGCCGGAATTCTCCTGTGGAATTGCCACCGTTCAGATTGATGGCATCGATTCCCGGAAGCTGGCCGGATATCTCTGGAAGAGGCATCGCATCATCGTTACCAGCATCAAGCATCCCGAGTTTGAAGGAATCCGGGTTTCACCCAATGTCTACACAACCCTGGAAGAGATCGATCGGTTTATCTCAGCGATGGAGAAAGTTATTCGGAACGGCCTTCCAAAATCGGCAGGATAACGGGTTGGCGATAACCTGAATGGACAGGGAGGAATAACGGGCTCCCGATGCTACAGCCGCGCCGGATCGTTTTCCAGGTGGAATACCGTTTTTTGCAGAAGGTACTGAGATTGCATGGTGGTCCGGTAAGCCCGGACGATAAAGAACTGGTATGCGGCCGCCAGATCGTGCGCTTTGGAACCGGAGAGGGTGTAGATCCGTTTGCCCAGCAGATTCCGTAAACGGTTGTAGATGTTGGGCGGCGAAAAAGTGATGAGAAGGTACCCGCCGTCCTTCAGAACCCGGTAGGCCTCCTGCAGCAGTATGTCTTTTTCACGGATGTACTCACTCGTGCCGATGCAGGTGATCAGGTCGAATTGTTCCGATTTAAAGGGAAGATGCAGAATGTCGCCCTGAATTTTTCGGTCATTCGGATTGTTTGGTGCCTGTTTTAGCATGTGCCGCGATCGGTCCAGCTGAACGCGCAGGGAGCTGTCTGGCAAAAGCGAAAGTGACTCTCCAATTCCCGTGCCCAGGTCAAGAATGCGCTGCGGGTGGTTTTCAATCAGCTCCAGGAGATCCTGAATCCGCTCGCATTCAGACCGGTAAAATCTGCTGATCGGAAAAACCTTCCGAAACCAGCGGTAGACCCGTGCCCGAATCCACCAGGGTTTGCCCATGATATCTGCTTTCCGTTCTTTGCGGTTCGAGTTCCCTGCACGAAGGCAGGACAATAAGAAATAAGAAAAATTCGAGGAATTCAAGAAAATGTGGCAATTTTCAACGACCTGTTCAACATTGTTACTCTGCTGCAGCATATCCGGCCGGTTTCCGGGGCCGAAGGAGATCCCGGTGTACCACTTTCCCGGGCAGACAGGGCTGGTAGAGTTCCGGAACATATGGCTTTGGATTTAAACGGCGTCCCGAAAACAGGAGGGCCGGCTGGGTCGCGCCGCTGCCTATCTGACAAACAGGTCAACAAATTCCTGTTTTTCCACATCTACAAGGCCGCGGTCGGTTAGTTTCAGTTCCGGGATAACAGCCAGGGAAAGGAAGCTCAATGCCATGATGGGATCTTTCACCCGGCAGCCCAGGCGGCGGGAGGCCTGGATCAGCTTTTCCGTACGGTGGCTGACTTCTTCCAGCGGGAGTTTGGACATCAGACCGCCGATGGGCAATTCCAGGGCTTCCAGCACACGGTCGCCTTCCACAACGGCGATCCCACCGCCCATTTTGTTGATCTGAATAACCGCCTTCATGGCTTCCTCATCGGAATGGGCCACCACGATGATGTTGTGGGCATCATGGGCGATGGATGACGCGATGGCTCCCCGCTTCAGGCCGAATCCTTTTACCAGACCTTTGCCGATGTTGCCGGTAGCATTGTGCCGTTCAATAACGTAGAGGCGCTGGAGATCGCGTTCCGGGTCAGATACCACTTTGCCATCCCGGATGGGAGCCTCTTCAATGAGTTTTTGCGTCAGGGCCTGATTTTCGATCAGGCCGATGATCCTCGCTTTCTTGCCGCGGGCCGGAATGGTGAATTCATCTCCCTGCAACCATTTGATATTTACGGTGGAACGGATGGTGGCCTCTGGCCGAATTGGGGGCTCGATGATCGGTTCACCATCCAGAGCCACCAGCTTGCCGTTGCGGAATACGTGTCGGATCTGAAACTGCTTGAAATTGGTAAAGGAGACCATGTCGGCAAAGTTGCCCGGTTTGATACCGCCGTGCTGGCGCAGGCCGAAGTATTCGGCCGTGTTCAGAGTGGCCATGCGGATGGCTGTGACCGGATCGATGCCGTATTCGATGGCCGTTTTAATCATGAAGTTAATATGCCCTTCTTCCAAGATGTCATTGGGATGCCGGTCGTCGGTACAGAAGCAGCAGCGACGGCTGTTTTCCGGGGTAACAAGGGGAAGGAGATCCCGCAGATTTTTGATGAACGTTCCTTCGCGGATCATAATATACATGCCCAGGCGAAGCTTTTCACGGGCTTCTTCCACCGTCGTACATTCGTGATCGGAACCGATCCCGGTGGCCACATATGCGTTCAGGGCTTTTCCGGAAAGGCCGGGAGCATGCCCGTCTATGCGCTTTTCAGCCGAAATCTGAATTTTGTCCAGCAGGTTTTCGTCGCGCTGCAAAACACCTACAAAATTCATGACTTCACCCAGGCCGAGCACCCATTTTTCCCGCAGAAGCGGATAGATTTCGAACGCCCGCAGGTTGGAGCCGGAGGTTTCCAGCCGGGTGGCAGGGACGCAGGAGGGCATCATGAAAAATACATTGAGCGGGTTAAATTTGCTGGAATCCAGCATATAGCGGATTCCTTCGTAGCCCAGTACGTTGGCGATTTCATGGGGATCAGCGATTACCGAGGTGGTGCCTAGGGGCACAACTGCACGGGCGAATTCTGGCACCGATACCATCGAGCTCTCGATATGCACATGGCCGTCAATAAAGCCCGGCGCCAGATAGGCTCCTTTTAGATCGATCACCTCTTTGGCTTTGTACCCTTTTCCCACTCCAGCGATGCGCTCGCCGCACGTCACCACATCGGCTTCCACAATTTCTCCGGAATAAACATTCACCAGCTTGCCATTTTTGATCAGCAGATCTCCGTATGCCTCACCCTGGGCAACCCGGATGATCTGTTCCAGCTGCTGTAACATCTTTCCTCCCGGTTCTGTGGATTACGGTTTGTCGCAGTTTGCGAAAGCGGGCAAGCTTTGCCTCCCGCCGGCCAATCGGGTATGTTGCACAGCAAGTGTGCTGACTTTATTAAAATAGCCTGGATGCAAAAAGTCAAGGAATAGTTTCGTGTGGGTCAGGTTAGCTGGGCCCTCTGAAGCAGGTAACGCAATTCTTCCCGGGCGCGGGCTACGGTTTCGGTTTCATCCAGAACCAGAACCTTGCGCTCGTGCATCAGAAGCTTGCCGCTGGCGATAACAGTGCGGACGCTGCTGGCAGGTGTTGCGTAAACCAGCTGTGCGCAAAGGGCATCTTCGTCCCAGGAAAGCGAAGGCTCTGTTTCCGGCTGGGACAGATCCACCAGAATCAGGTCGGCGCTCATTCCCGGTTGCAGTGTCCCTGCGGTTTTATCAATATGCAATGTCCGGGCCCCCTGTATAGTGGCCATGCGCACGAGTACCTTTGCCGGCAGGGCGGCTGGGCCGTAGCGCGGCTTTTGAATCAGACCGGCCAGCCGCATCTCCTGGAAGATGTTGAGGTTGTTGTTACAGGGAGCGCCATCAGCCCCCAGGGAGCAGAGAATCCCTTTTTTCAGGTAGGCTGGAATGTCGGCGATTCCGGAACCGAGCTTCAGGTTGGCGGAAGGGCAATGCAGCACGCGGGTTCCCGTTTCGGCCAGGATGTCCACTTCTTCCGCATCCAGCCAAATACAGTGGGCCAGGCAAAGGCGATCTCCTGTAATTCCCAGCCGATGGTAGTAAGCCACATTTCCCAGACCTGATTGTCTCCGCACCAGATCCACTTCTTTCCGGTTTTCCGAAGCGTGAGTGTGGACAAGTGTTCCGTACTGCCGTGCCAGTTCGGCGGCCTGCTGGAACGTTTCCGGGCGGCAGGAGAGGGCAAACCGCGGAGCCAGATGGACGGTCTGCCGGGCATCCGGAGACCGGTTCCAGGTTTCCGCCAGCTCCTTAAACTGCTGGAGGCTTTCCGCCGGAGGGATTTTTAGCTCTGGGGGAACACCTTCTCCCTCTTCCATGAGGGTTATGCCGATGAAGGCCCGGATTCCTACTTTTTGTGCTTCTTGGAGAAGAATATCGCTGAAACGCACACTACCCATGTCTAGGATGGTGGTTGTGCCACTGCGGATCAGTTCCAGCAGTCCCAGCCGCGCCGATGCAGCCATCGATTCCCGCGTATGAGCGGCTTCCAGCGGCCAGATGCGCTTCCTCAACCAATCCAGGAGATCCAGATCGTTGGCCAGGTTGCGGAACAGGGTCTGGCAAAGGTGAATATGGGTCTGGATAAAGCCTGGCATAACAACCTGGCCGGTTGCGTCGATCTCCACAGCGGCTTTAGCAGAGATGCGGGGAGAAATTTCGGCGATGCGGCTGCCGCGGATCAGTATATCGCCCTGGACGACCGCCGCTTCATCCGCAAGTGTGAGCAGAACGCCGTTCCGGATGAGAATGGAATTATCCAGTTTGTTGCTCCAGCCTGTTTTGGACAATTTTTAGAATTTCGTCTTTCAGTTCGTCCGCCTTTCTCGTTATTTCTTTTGCCCGGTGCAGGGTTTCTTTTCGGAAAACCTCATCTTTGATGCCGGGGAGGTTGATTTTAACGTTCAAGAACGCGCCGTGGACTCCTGCATGTGCCATCAACGTTCCTACTCCCGCATCGCTCACGGCGTTTGGATTTCCTTTTTCGGCCACGATTTTGCAACACTGCATGGCTTCCAGACACTGTTCCATCACCCGGAAGGGGACATTGGTGGCCTCTTTGGTGGCCGCTTCTATAGCCTCTTCCCGGCGTTTTTGGTCTTCTTCGGTCTTTTTGGGTAAACGAAAAGCGGCCATCACCCGGTTAAACGCTTCGGTATCCCTGTCGATGGCGGCCAGCAGCTCCTTTTTAAGCCGCTGGGCTTTGACGGCCACTTCTTCCATTTCCGGCCGCAGATCTTTGAAATTTTTGTGCCCATGCGTAAGGTTGGCCACCATGGAAGCCAGCGATGCGGACAGAGAACCCGCAAGAGCCGAAACGCTGCCGCCTCCAGGAGCCGGGGAGTCCGTGGAGAGTTCGTTGGCGAATTCGAACACCTTCATGCTTGCCAGTGGCCCGTGCGGAGCCCGGAAGCGGTATTCGATGATTTTCTTGTAAGGGTCAAACTCGCCCAAATCATCCAGGCCAAGAGATTTTACGGCGATGTGGATCAGTTCTTCTTCGGGTACGCCGGTGGATTTACCCTGCTTTTGCAGGAAGTACCGTCCTGCTTCCAGAAGGGCATTGAGGGGGATGAGTCCGACAAGCTCGCTGCCTGTAACGCGAAGGCCCAGCTTTTCTGCTTCCACGCAGGTTTCTTCGAATACGCGGTGAACCGGGGTGATTTTGTAGTTTGTGATATTGTAGGACACCTGTGCCTGGCCATATTCTTCAATGTACCATCCCACAGCCTTAACGGCCTTTAGCCGGCCCGGTATTTTGATTGCTTTTCCATTTCGTCGCGGATGATTTTCCCTTTCTGCATCCCGTTTGGCACGTCCGCTTTCCCGAAGGTTCAGGGCAATTTCGTGGGCCAGCTTCCGGTCGCGCGTATTCAGATTGACATTGTAAGCGATAAGAAATTCACGGGCACCGATAACGGTAGCACCCGTTTTTGGGTTGAATTTGTCCGGGCCGAAATCCGGCTTCCATTCTGGGTCTTTCAGTTTTTCCGGCAGTCCTTCGTATTCGCCTTTGCGGATGTCCGCCAGATTTCTCCGTTCGGGCCGGGTGGCAGCCTCTTCGTAGAGGTAGACGGGAATGCCCAGTTCATCTCCCACCCGCCGACCCAGGTCCCGGGCCAGTTGAACGCAGTCTTCCATGGTTACTCCGGATACCGGGACAAATGGACAGACGTCCGTAGCACCGATGCGCGGGTGTTCACCTTTGTGTTTGCTCATATCAATTAGCTCTGCAGCTTTCCGGATCGCTTTGAACGCCGCTTTTTTAACAGCTTCCGGAGAACCGATAAACGTGATTACGGTCCGGTTGGTTGCCTGTCCCGGATCCACATCAAGGAGCATTACCCCCTCTGTCTGTTCGATCTCTTTCGCAATGGCATCGATCACATTGCGGTCGCGGCCTTCGCTGAAATTGGGAACGCATTCGACAATTCGTTCCATGGCTCTTTCTCCTTCAAAACACTTTCCTGGTTCACTTTTCCGGGTTCCGTGTTTGTTCCAGTATGTCTGACGAAGCGCTGAGTGCAATCCCTTAACATATGTGAAAAAATCTGCTGGAAAACCAGCGAAAGTCGGGTCTGAGGGTGAAACGGAAGAATTGTCCGGTCCCTTTCCGGAGGTCTGTCCGTGTCTGGGCACATGCGGTCCGGGAACGGCAGGTATGGGAGAGGAGATCCTTGAATGAGCAGGCGGCATAATTGAGTCTTGACCCTACCAGGTCAGGTCCCGTTTTCTGGAAGCTTCAGCAAAATAGCCCGCAGGAGTTTCTGAAATTTATGGGCAACGGCAGCCGCCACTTCTGTGACTTCTTTGTGGTCCAGTTTTTTGGGGGAGAGCCCGGTAGCGTAATTGGTGATGCAGGAAATACCGAGTACACGCATGCCGAGATGGCGGGCGGCAATAACTTCTGGAATGGTTGACATGGTGGCAGCATCGCCTCCCATCCGCCGCATCATGGATACTTCTGCGGCTGTTTCGTAGGTAGGCCCGGGGCTACCGATCAGGGTGCCACGCCGCAGCATGACCTGTGTTTCCAGAGCAGCCTGTTCTGCCAGGCGCATCAGGTCGGGGTCGAAGGGAGCAGACATATCGATGAAACGTTCCTTTGCTTCCTCCAGCCCAAGTTCGGCAAGCGGATTGCGGAAGAAAAGATTGATTTGATCATCGATGAGCATTAGGTCGCCTGGCCGGAACTGCGGGTTTAAACTACCTGCGGCATTGGTAACAATTAGAGATCTGACCCCGAGATTTCCGAGGAGCAAGATGGGGAAAACCACCTGTGCCATGGCGTAGCCTTCGTAAAAGTGGACCCGCCCGCGAATCACAATCTGCTCTTTCTTTCCGATGCGACCGATCACCCATTCTCCTGCGTGGCCGGTAACGGTGGATTGCGGATAGTGGGGAATTTCTTTGGTGGAAATAACCACAGGGTCTTTCAGGAGTCTGGCAAATTGACCCAGGCCTGAACCTAGGATGACAGCCACCGGCGGGTAGTGGCTGCGTTTTTGCCGGAGAAAGCGGCTTGCCTCATCCAGTTTGCGGGTAATTTCCGGGTTCATGGCTGCCTCAAAGGAGCATTCCGGCGATCGTAGCGGTGAGCCAGGATGCCAGGGCTCCGCCGAACATGGCGCGAATGCCCAGCCTGGCCAGGTCCTGGCGCCTCCTGGGTGCAATGCCGCTGATTCCGCCGATCTGAATCGCAATGGAACTAAAATTGGCAAAACCACACAGGGCATAGGTGGCAATGGTATAGGTTCGCGGAGAGATCACGTTTTTCACCTGGGCCAGTTCCACATAGGCCACCATTTCATTGATTGAGATTTTGGTTCCCAGCAGGTTGCCAAATTCAAGCAGATCTTGTTTGGGCACACCCATAAAAAATGAGAGTGGGTAGAAAAGAACGCCGAAGATGTTTTTCAGGCCGAGGTTTGGGTAGCCAAACACACCGCCCAGGAGATGAAGTCCGTAATTGATCATGGCGATCAAGGAAATGAAGGCCATTAGCATAGCTCCCACGTTCAGGGCAAGGCGCAATCCGTCGGCGGCTCCAGCGGCGGCCGCGTCCACGATGTTGGCCGTTTGTTTTTCCACCTTAATGCGTACGCCGCCGGCCGTCATGGGCTGTTCTGTTTCCGGATAGATGATTTTGGCGATGACCAGTGCGGCCGGAGCCGACATTACACTGGCCGCCATCAGATGGCCCGCATCAATACCGAAGCGGACATACGCGGCCATTACGCCGCCGGCTATCGTGGCGAAACCTCCGGTCATAATGGCCATGAGCTCCGACATGGTCATTTTTTCCACATACGGTTTCACCACCAGTGGAGCTTCTGTTTGTCCTACGAAAATGTTGGAGGCGGCAGAGAGCGATTCTGCCCCGCTGGTTTGCATAAATCGGCTCATGATCCAGGCCATGGCTTCAACGATCCGCTGCATAACGCCCAGATGATACAGGACCGACATCAGAGAAGCAAAGAAGATGATGGTTGGCAGAATGTGAAAGGCAAAGATAATTCCGATGTTCACGAATTGCTGGGCTCCGGCATCCCAGAGCTGCATGGGGCCCGGCCCGCCAATCTGTTCCAGGATGTCCGGATCGCCACGATAGATGTTGCCGAAAAGGAAAGATGCACCGGCATCGGTGAAGCTGAGAAGTTTTTCGATGAAAGCGCGGGCAAAGAAGAAAACAGCCTGCCCGGGGCCGGTTTTAAGGATTAGAATTGCGAAAATGAGCTGAAGCACAATGCCCCAGAGTACAGTGCGATAGTTGATCCGTTTTTTATTGTTGGACATCAACCAGGCAAGTCCGAGGATAAAAAAAATGCCGATGAAGCTAATAAGACGGTAGATCATCCGATCATCCTCCTTGGCTCATGGTTTTTTTGGCGGCTTGAAACACTTCCGGCAGCGGGCTTCGTAGATGTCGCGCCCTCCCACTATGACCCGTTCTTCATCCTTGGTAATTCGTTGTGTTCGATTGGCAGGGTTGCCACAGACCATGCAGATGGCCAGCGTTTTGGTGATATACTCGGCCACAGCCAGCAGTTGGGGAATCGGTTCGAAAGGCTCGCCGCGGTAGTCCTGGTCCAACCCGGCGACAATCACACGTTTCCCCTTGTCGGCCAGGGTCTGGCACACGTCTACCAGCTCCATGCCGAAAAACTGTGCCTCATCGATTCCCACCACATCGGCGTCTTCTGCTTTTTCCAGGATTTCCCATGCTGATTCCACCGGAATGGATTCCAGCCGTAGACTGCTATGGGAAACAATTTCATCGGCGCTGTAGCGTGTATCGATTTTCGGTTTGAAAATGCTCACTTTTTGCCGGGCGATCTGAGCACGCCGGAGGCGCCGGATCAGTTCCTCTGTTTTGCCGCTGTACATGCTTCCGCAGATCACTTCAATCCAGCCTACTCCCTTGCGTCGGATAATGTTCATCAACTTCCTCCTTTTTCTTAGAAACCACGGTGAAGTCCAAGCCGCCTTCCGTATTCCTTGACGGCCCACCATTCATCGTACGTTATGCGGCGTCGCAATTCGGGGAACTCTGTGGCCCGATAACAGGGACGATACTGTTCCATAATGTTCACATAAGTGTCTTTTGAGATTTCATGGGCTATAAAGTCCAGGATTCTTTTGGATTCGTCCACAAGCCCTGGCATAACCAGGTGGCGGATGAGGAGCCCCCGGCGGGCCAGACCCTTTGTGTCCACCTGCAGGTCACCAACCTGGCGGTGCATTTCTCGGATGGCGGCTTTGGCAACTTCAAAATAGTCTTTTACGCCCGCGTACCGTTTGGCCGTATCTTCGGACGCGAATTTGAAGTCTGGCATGTAGATGTCTATTATGCCATCCAGAAGTTTGAGCACCTCGAGGGATTCATATCCGCCACAGTTGTACACAATCGGGACGGCCAGCCCGTGGTCCAGCGCAACCGCAATGGCTTCGACCAGCTGCGGGACAAAGTGCGTTGGTGTCACAAAGTTGATGTTGTGGCAGCCTAATTCCTGGAGGGAAATCATCATGCGGGCAATCTGTTCGGCTGTGACCGGCCGGCCTTCGCCCAGGTGGCTGATTTCGTAGTTTTGGCAGAACAGGCAGCGCAAGTTGCAGTGACTCAGAAAGATGGTGCCGGAACCGCCTCGCCCCACCAGTTCAGGTTCTTCTCCAAAATGAGCAAATGCGCTTGATACAACCGGTTGGGCGGTGGCGTTGCAGACGCCCGTTTTTCCCTCGAAGCGCCGGGCCCGGCAATTTCTTGGACACAGCCGACATTCTTTTTGCAGTTCTCGCAGCGCCTCTATTCGGTCTGCCAGTTCTCCGGTCTCATGAAGTGTTCTGGCCAGGGGAACTGCGTCAGATTTTACTGCATGTGTGGGAGCCATGCCAGTCCGAATATCAACCTCCACACGTTTCCGTTTTCAGCCCATTCCAGGAATGATTTCTTCCACAAGAATCCGGGCCGCAATTTCCGGAGGAACAGGATTGATGGAAAAGCCGGATCCCATTTCAAAGCTGCTATAGCTGTGCAGGCGCGGGACGATTTCTATGTGCCAGTGAAAATCCTGATGAATGGTTTTCCAGTAGCCTCGGCGGCGGCTGGCCGAAATGTTGGGCCCGTTGTGCAGGGTCATGATGTAGTCCGGATTTCCCAAGACATCCCGGATTTTCCGGAAGATTTCAATCAGCGTTTCTGCAAGGGCCGGAAGGTGTTCGTTCTGCTCAAAAAACGTTTCGTGTTCTTCGGGTAAAATCCAGATTTCAAACGGGCGGTGTGAGGCAAAAGGAGTAATAGCAAGAAAAACTCCGTCTTCCAGAACCATCCGTTCTTTTTTATCCATCTCCATATGAACGAGGTCGCAATAGATGCATCTTTCTTTGAAATTGAAGTAGGCCTTTGCGTTTTCCAGCTCTATTTTGACGCGGGTTGGCGTAATCGGAGTAGCTAAAATATGGGAATAGGCGTGCTCGAGGGTCGTGCCGGAGGCTTCTCCGTAGTTCTTATGAAGCAGCACATATCGGAAGCGGGGATCTTTTTTGATGGCTAAAATACGGGCTTGAACCGTCTGCAAGACTTTCTCCATGTGGGTGGCGGAAAAATCGGGCACGTTGGAAAAATGGGCCGGGTGTTCGATGAGAATTTCGTGCACGCCAATGCCGCTCACAATGTCATAAATGCCGTACCCCCAGCTTTCCAGCGGACCATGGGGCTGCAGGACCGGGTCGTGATCTGGGATGACGCGCACGTCCCAACCTGGCGTGTTGGGAGCCGTTCCCGGTTTCCGGATAGCGTAGGTTTCCGGTGGGGTTTTGTGTTCGTTTCCTTCGCAGAAAGGGCATTCTCCCGGCTCCTGCGGCGGGGGGGCGGGCTTATTTTTCAGCAGGCTGTGAAAGTTGATCTTCTCCCGTTTTTCGATGATGGTCCAGCGGCCGGATATGGGATCGCGGCGAAGTTCGTTCATGTGGCCCACCAGCTATACCTTAAAGCGGAGCAGGGCTCCGATATGTTCGTGCTTCTCCAGGTACTGCGGGTCTTTTACTCGCACCAGCTCACAGTGTTGGAGGATGGCTGTTTCAATGGCATCCTCGATGATGTCGTGTGATTGAAGCATCTCACTGCCGTCATGGGGGCAGGTTTCTTCGTTAGCGCTCATATAATAACACTGGGGACAATATTTTCCGGGACGGCTGTGATCTTCCGTAACAAAGAGAATCCGTACCTGTCCATTCCATAGTGCCTTCAAGGTATTCTGAAGCCCGAGCACACCCAGTCCGTCCGACCCGGCCTCTTCGAACAGCTGGTTCAAAAGCCGTTCCTGCTGTTTCTTCTCGAAATCTTCGATGGCTTTTTCCACAATGGACTGGATTTCGTCGGGGGTGCGGTCTGGGTCGGCCTGGATGCGAGCAACGATCTTTTCCTGCAGCGTGCTGTGCAGGTGGCGTTCGAATTCGGGGAGGCTTTCTTTTCTGCCTCCGATGATGAGGTAGTGGGCGTGGATACGGTCCTGGAGCGCTTTGGCCGATTCGGCCGTATGTTTGTAATGGCGGTGGACTTTGTCTTCGATAGACCGTTCGATGCGACGTTCGGCCAGGCCATACCAGCCTGCCACCTTCACCCGGCCGGGCACTTCATCCAGGATGGTGGTGTGTTCGATCAGTTCGCCCATAAAGTATTCGAAAAGACGGGCCTTATCGCGGCTTACCAGAATGACCAGATAACGTTTGTTTTCTTCCAGCGTGGCAGCCAGTGGGCGGATGTAGGGCTGCTTGCTCACCACCAGGCGGGGATGAACGGCCTGGGGGAGCTGAAATACTTTCCAGAACTTCAAAGCGCTGCAGCTGAAAATGGCCAAACTTTTGGCCCGGCGACCATCGAACTGGTAGGAAACATAATCACTCAGTTTGTGGAAATCCTCTTCAATGGAATCCAGGGCTTCCTGGCTCAGTCCCATGTTTTCCAGTTCCTGCCGCCGCTGGCGGATCAAATCCTTCAGTTTGATTTCGTAATCACGTTTATTAAACCGTTTGCCGTCCACATTCAGATACAGACTGGTGACAAAATATCCTCCCGCCTGGAATTGGCTCAACTCTTCAAGATCCTTTTTCTGCAGCATACTCACCTCGCCCTCTTGTTGCCACAAAAAAAGGTTTAATCTGTGGCCTGTTGAGCCAGCAGACTAAACCGTGAGAATTTTCAGTAGAATTTTTCGCTTTGATCCCGGTACAGGGATAAACCGTTCAGCATGGCGATTAAATATACCGAAACCCGAAAATAATGTCAACAATTTTGGAATTTAAACGTAATAACGTTTCAGATGCTTGAATGTATTGCGAAAAATGGGGCAAACGAGTCTTGATGGAGAAAGTACAGAACCTTGCAAAAAATTCGGGAGAGCTGCCATGACAAAGGACGGAGCGGGAAACCGGGTGCCTTTTCCTGCCACTCTTTCACAGTGGAAAAAAACCCTCCTGGGGTTCCTGCTAATTCTTCTGGGGCTTGTTTTGCTGCTGGTACAGATGGACATTCTCTGGGATGATGAAGGGGTCAATCTTTTTTTTGCTGGAACTGGATTGCTTCTGGTTCTGGACTATTTTGTGCGGCTGAAAAGATTTCCCTCCAGATCACCCGGCTGGTTCAGGCTTCTGGCCGGGGTTGTTCTGATTGTTCTTTTTCTGGAGCCGTTGGATATTTTTGGAGATTGGTGGCCTCTTTTGCTGATGGCCATAGGGGCAGGACTGATCTTATTTTCTTTGCGCCGGAATGGATCTGGGGAGGAAAATTTCGTCCGGCCAGCGGAGTAGGGGATGGTGCTTCATTACCTCAAAGGCCTCCTCAGGGGTTTTTGCGTGCAAGAGAGCGGCTTCTAGAGGACAGAGCCCGTCCCGGTTCCGGTTCAGAATGCCGGGGACCCGGTTTTGATACCTGCACATCAGGCCGTGTTGATGCAGGAGGGTAACGGCTGGCTGGCTAATGGTTTTGGCGTAGGCGCCGGCGCATTCAAATAAGATGGCAAGCCAGGCCGGCGCCAAGCCGAGAACTTTGTCTGCCAGAAGGGTGCCCCTGGCGTTCTCGTCCAAATCAATCAGCGCTTCTAGCAGAGGTTGTACGCCAGACCCGGTCACGGATCGGAGTACCGTTCCGTTCCGGATGATGGCGGCAGAGAGCCGCGGATTCTCCGCCATGATTTTCTGAGCCAGCCGAAATTGGGATTGATGTGCGCTCATTGACCCGCGTTTTTTCCGGTCTCTCTATTCGCCATATTGCCCGAGATGGTTTCTGATTTTACTGCCATGGCTACGCTGGAAGTCTGGTTGTCCACTGCGGCCACCACCTCTTCTTCCTGTTCTTCTGCCTGCTCGGGAGCCGTGGTAAGCAGTTCGTATTTGTAACGGATGGTCTCGATCAGGTCGTTAACCCGGTCTTCGTTGTTGAGTTCCAGCCAAACCCAGCGGACGTTCCGTGCTTTTCGTCCCAGGCGGATGGCCGTTTTGATATCGGGACTGATGCCCGGGGCGTTCAGGATTTTGGATTCCTCTCCGTAGGCAACAATGAATGTCGCGCTGAGGCCGTTCTGCATGGGGTGCAGGAAGAGCAGTTTTTCGCGGTTGTACTCATACGTCCATGTCCATTTCCAGGTGGGGCCCATGTAACGGATGTTTTCTTCCACGCCTTTCAGGCCCAGTACGGCTTTGCGCAGCTGGGAAAAGAAGCTGGCATATGGCTTTTTCATTTTGCGGACAGCAGCCACCGTTGAAGGCTCCTTGTCCTCCTCCTGGAACAGAACGTGATTCCAGTAATCCTTTGGCTGTTTCAGCATCACGGGTCTATCTCCTCTTTTTTGGTTCACGCCTCAACTCAGACATGAAAGTAGCGTGCCTCCGGATGGTGAACAATAATGGCGGAAGTTGACTGTTCGGGATCCAGCATATACTCTTCTGTCAGGCGAACCCCGATCCGTTCCGGCCGGAGCAGCTCAAAAAGCTTGGCCTGATCTTCCAGATTGGGACAGGCCGGGTATCCGAAGGAGTAACGGGCGCCACGGTATTTTTGGTGAAATAGATCGCGGATATCGTCGGCGTCGTCGCTGTCGATGCCCAGTTCTCTGCGGATCTGTTTGTGCCAGTATTCGGCCAAGGCCTCAGCCGTTTCCACACTCAATCCGTGGAGGTAGAGATACTCTTCGTATTTGTCTTCGGCATATAACTGGCGCGCCACTTCGCTGGCTTTTGGCCCAACAGTAACTAGATGCATGGCCACCACGTCCATCTTTCCCGATTCAACCGGAGTGAAGTAATCGGCAATGCACAGGAACGGTGGCTTTTTCTGCCGCGGGAATGTAAAACGCAGCCACTCCGTTTCCCGATCCTCCCGGTAAATAATTAGATCGTTTCCATCGGACTGGCAGTAGAAATAGCCGTATACAACTTTGGGTTCCAGCCAGCCTTTTTCTTTGCACTCCTGCTTCAGGCGCTCAAAAATCGGTTCGATGCGTTCCGTCTGAAGCTTTGCGTATTCTTCATCACTGAGGTGGCGTTTGCGGTACTGCCACTGACCGCGAAATAGTGCGGTTGTGTTAATATAGGGATAAACTTCATCCAGATCGATATTTTCTACAACGCGGGATCCGATAAATGGAGGTGTGGGAATATCCACGTCAGTCGAAACGCTGGAGCGCCGCGGAGCATTCTGCGGGGTTGGTTTTTCTTTTTGGGGAATAAGTGCTCGAGGGGTTGAAGGCTCTTTGCTGGAACCGGACTTTGTAATCTGTTCCATGATTCGCAGGCCATCAAAGGCATCCACTGCGTAGTAAACGGTGCCGCGGTAGGTTGGCACCAGTGTTTCCTGGACGAATTTTTTGGTAAGCGCGGCTCCGCCCACTAAAACAGGAATCCGGTAATGGCCCGTCCGGTTCATCTCTTCCAGGTTTTCTTTCATGATTGCCGTGGATTTCACGAGGAGCCCGCTCATGCCGATAGCATCTACCTGATATTCATCGGCCGCCTTCAGGATATCCTGGATGGGAACCTTAATACCCAGGTTGTACACTTTGTAGCCGTTGTTGCTCAAAATGATGTCTACCAGGTTTTTGCCGATATCGTGGACGTCGCCTTTTACGGTGGCCAGAACGATCTTTCCTTTTTCGATCCCTTCGACCCGGTCCATGTACGGCTCCAGGTGACGTACAGCGGCCTTCATCACTTCGGCCGATTTTAAGACAAAGGGCAATTGCATCCGCCCCGAGCCAAAGAGGTCACCCACCACTTTCATGCCTTCCAGCAAAAAGCGGTTGAGGATGTCTACAGGGGAATAGTTTTTCAGGGCCTCATCGAGATAGTGTTCCAATCTGTCGGAATCTCCGTTGATGATTTTCTGCTTAAGAATTTCACCCACAGGGAGGGATTCGTCGACTGCCTTTTGTTTTCTTTCTTTTTTGGCTCCCACGCGGCTGACAAAGACATTGAGGGCGGGTTCGCCATTTTCGTTTTCGTTGAAAACCACCTTGCGCGCCAGTTCACGCTCCTCTTCGGAGATCTGATTAAGCGGAAGGATGTGGCGATAGTTGACGATAGCAGCGTCCAGCCCCGCCTCCAGCGCATAATAAAGGAAAACAGAATTTAAGATTTTGCGGGCATAGGGATTCAGCCCGAACGAAACATTGCTGATACCCAGCAGAGTGAAAGAGTCCGGGAATTCCTGTTTGATGCTGCGAATGGCCTTCAGGGTTTCGATGCCTGCACCGGCGTACTCCGGGTTTGCCAGTGTGAATGTCAACGGGTCGAACAGGAGGTCCTGAGGGCGCAGCCCGTATTTTTCGGTTGCAAGGCGGTACAGGCGGCGGGCAATGGTCAGCTTTTTGTCGGCGGTCAGGGCCATACCATCTTCGTCGATGGTCAGGGCAACAACGGCCGCTCCATATTTTTTGCACAGAGGCAAGATGGCCTCCAGCCGTTCTTCGCCATTTTCCAGGTTGATAGAATTGATAACCGCCCTTCCGCCGATGAGCTGAAGAGCTGCTTCTATCACCTCCGGTTCGGTGGAATCGATGAAGAGCGGAATGGTTATGTGCTGGGTGAGCCGGCGGATGACCTCGGTCATGTCGCGGACCTCATCCCGGCCGGCATAGGCGGTGCACACATCGAGGGCGTGGGCGCCGTCCTCCTCCTGCCCGCGGGCAATCTGAACCAGCTGATCGTACTGATCTTGCAGGAGGAGTTCCCGGAATTTTTTGCTTCCATTGGCATTCGTACGTTCGCCAATGATGAGCGGGGGTGGTGTCTGCTTGAGGGGAACAGCCTGATAAAGGCTGGCAATACCCGGTTCAAAAGTAACCTGGCGCCGTGCCGGCTCAATGTTTCGGATGGCTTCGGCTACGGCGCGGATGTGTTCGGCATTGGTGCCGCAGCATCCGCCCACAATGCGAACGCCATCTTCCGCAATGAAGGATGCATGAGCCTTTGCCAGTTCCTCCGGAGTCAGCCGGTATACAGCACGTCCGCCCACATTTTCTGGGATACCAGCGTTGGGCTGGACGGAAATGGGCTTGGGGGAGTGACGGCTGAGGGTACGGACGTGCGGTTTCATGTCATCCGGGCCCGTGGCGCAGTTGAGGCCCAGGGCCAGGATGGGGTAAGGCTCGAAAATGGTGATGGCCGTCTGCACGTCCGTGCCGATGAGCATCGTGTTCAGGTCCTTCTCGATGGTTATCTGGACGATGATGGGCAGGTCATGGCCTTTTTCGCGGAGGACGTCTGTAATAGCCGCCAGAGCAGCTTTGGTCTGAAGGGGATCCTGGCAGGTTTCCACGATGAACAGGTCCACCCCGCCCTCCAGGAGACCAGCCGCCTGGGTGCGGTACATCCGATACAGTTCCCGAAAGGAAATCTGACCCAGGGAAGGCAGCCGGGTACCGGGGCCCACACTGCCGGCGACGAACCGCGGTCGCGAGGGTGTGGAAAACTCGTGGGCTACTTTTCGGGCAATCTCCGCGGCCCGTTTGTTGATATCGAAGGCCCGTTGATCGAGGCCGTATTCGCCCAGAACAAGGTCAGAGGCGCCAAACGTATTGGTTTCGACCACATCGCTGCCAGCCTCAAAATAGGCTGCGTGAATCTGCTCGATAAGATCGGGCCGGGTAAGGTTCAGGTGTTCGTTACAGCCTTCATAGCGGGAACCGCCGAAGTCCTCCGGTGTGAGTCCGAAGGACTGAATCGACGTTCCCATGGCACCATCGAAAAGAATAACCCTCTTTTGTAAAAGTTCTTCAAAACGTGTCATGGCAAATATCCAACCTGTCTGCCGGAAGTGGATGATCAATTTAATAAAAACAGGAGAGATATTGCAACTTTCTTGGCGCAAAAAAACCGGGAAAAGGTCGGCGGGGCGCGGCAGAACATGGCAAGAGGCGGGTGGAATTTTGGACTTTTTTGAAATACACCGGCTTTTCGGGGCATGCTTGGAACAGTTCGCAACCGGAAGATGGCCGCTCTGTCGGGAGTAATGCGTTGTCCTCAAGAAGGTTTGAGGAAAGATCATGCCCCCGGCTGGGTATGGGAAAGTTCAGGAATTAAACGGTTTGACCTGCCAGAGATCCGGAGAGGAAGGATGTTGCGGCAGGTAATCGGTTTTGCGTCCAGAAGAATTGGCGGCGAAGGGGGAAAGCGGCGTTTTACAGTTTTTTATAGCACACGGCCAGCCCATCGCGCACGGGCAGGATGGAAGAGACCACCTCTTCCGATGTGAAGATCATCCGATTGAACTGGCGGATAGCCCTTGTTTCTTCATCATCGGGGAAATCTGCCACTTTACCCTTCCATAAAGCATTGTCGGTGATAAGCAGACCTCCCGGACGCAGTTTGGCCAGTGCCGGTTTGAATACTTCGGGATACCGTGTTTTCTGGACGTCGTTCAAGATGATGTCAAAAGGACCATCCGTATTTTTCAGATAGTCCAGGGCGTCGCCTACGTGGAATTTCAGTTTGTGACGCAGCCCGGCCCTCTCGAAATAGCCCTCAGCTTTTTCCTTGTTTTTGGCGGAAAAGTCGGTACAGTGAATTTCGCCGTCATCGGGAAGGGCCATGGCAAACCAGAATGCGGAATAACCGAATCCGGAGCCCAGTTCCAGTATGCGCCGTGCACCGATGATCAGGGCGTACTGGTAAAGAATGTTTCCAACAATGGGGCCCAGAATGGGAAAATTAATGCTATAACCAAAATCTTCCATTTCTTGCAGGATAGACACTCTCTTCGGGTGAAGCTGGAGCAGGTATTCCTCAATTTTCGGCTGGAGAATCATATTGTTCTCCCTGCTTTTCCTGAGAGGACTGCAATTCTAGCATTATGGTAAGGCAAAATGTTCAAAATGGCAAGGCAAAACTAATCTTTCGGCACGGGGCTGGTATTTTCGGGAGGGCGGGAGAACAAAATAAAATGGGCCGTTGATTTTATCTGTCCCGGTGACTAATATTAATAAATAGATAAAATCGGACAAGGGAGGCACGGTGATCTACCGCGAATACGGCAGAACAGGTAAAAAGGTTTCGGTTCTCGGCTTTGGCGGGATGCGCTTCAGGCGGGAGGATTCCAATGAGCAGGCGGCGGAGCTGGTACTCCGCGCTGCCGAGCTCGGAATCAATTATTTTGATACAGCGCCGTATTATTGTGAGGACCGCAGCGAGGATATTTTCGGGCTGGCCCTGTCCCAGCTGCGCCAGCCGGTGTATATTTCAACCAAATCCAATGAGAACGACGCAGAAAAGCTGCGCCGCTCGCTGGAGCGGAGCTTGTCCCGATTAAAGGTGGACCGGATTCATTTTTTTCATTTTTGGTGCGTGCTTAACATGGAGCGTATTGAACAGGCCCAAAAAGGGGGTGTTTTTGAGGAGTTGCAAAAGGCCAAGGAAGAAGGCCTGATTGAGCATATTGTCTTTTCCACCCACCAGCCCAGCAGCGAGATTATCGAAGTCATCCGCATGGGCATTTTTGAAGGGGTAACGCTGGGCTACAACATCATCAATTTTCCGTTTCGGAAGGATGCCGTACTGGCGGCACACCGGGCTGGTCTGGGTGTGGTAACCATGAACCCGCTAGCCGGGGGGGTCATCCCCCGAAATGCTGAACGCTTTGCGTTCATCCGGGAAGGAGAGCGGTGGTCGGTGGCAGCGTCGGCCCTGCGATTCAATATGGCCCATCCCGAGATTACAGTTGTTTTGGCGGGGATTTCTACGCTGGAGGAACTGGAGGAAAACGTGGCTGCGGTGGACCGGTTGCCGGAACTGACACCGGAACGTCTCCGGCAGCTGGAGGCCAAAATTGAGTCGTCCATGGATTCCATTTGTACCGGCTGCGGGTATTGTCTGCCGTGTCCGGAGGGGATTGAGATACCCAAATACATGGATGCGTATAACCTCTTCCTGCTGGGAGGTACGGCCAAAGATGTGAAGGACCGCCTGAAGTGGCACTGGGGGCTGGATCTGATGCCGCTAGATCGCTGTACGGAATGCCGAACCTGTGAGGAGACCTGTACGCAATATGTGCCCATCCTGGAAAGATTTGAAAAGCTCCGTTCCCTGATTCATTCGCTGGAACAGGAAACGGCTGGCGAGGAATAGTTTGGCCTCCAGCGGGAAGCGCACCGGAGATCCGCACGGCGTACCACCATTTTTAGAATTTTTGCACAGCCGGCAATGTGGGAACTTCCTGTACCAAAAAGAGTTGCGACAGCATGCAAAAAAAGGTATTTTTAGCAATGTTTTTTTGCGCCTGTTTCTGCAGCAGGGCTTGCGGCGGGGAAAGTGACCGGTTGTTCCGGTAACGGGTGTTGTGGAAGGGGAATAACGGTATCTATGCAGTAAATGAGGGTGACGGAAGTGGGAAAAATCTATTTTGCATTTGGGATCCACAATCATCAGCCGGTGGGGAATTTTGAGTTTGTTATTGAAGATGCCTATCAGCGTGCCTATTTGCCCTTTCTAGATGTGCTAGAAGGCCATCCCGGTATCCGGATTGCCATGCATTTCTCTGGCATATTGCTTGACTGGTTGGCGGAACATCACCCGGATTATGTAGAGCGGCTGGCCGGACTGGTACGGAAAGGGCAGGTGGAAATGATTGGTGGAGCCCATTTTGAGCCCATCCTCATGACCATTCCGGACCGCGACAAAGTGGGCCAGATCCGCAAACTGCACCGGACAATCCAGCGGCTTACCGGATACAATGCGAAAGGCCTCTGGCTGGCCGAACGGGTCTGGGAACCGCATCTGCCCAAGGTCCTCCGGGAAGCCGGAGTGGAATATACCATTGTGGATGATGCGCATTTCAAGTATGCTGGGCTGAAAGAAGATCAGCTGACCGGATACTTCGTGACAGAAGAACAGGGTACAACCCTGAACATCTTTCCTATCAGCGAACGTTTGCGGTACAGCATCCCGTTTCAGGAGCCGGAGGCAACGCTGGACTATTTCCGGCATGTGGCCTCCCTGGGCGAGGATCAGGTGGCAATCTTTGCGGACGATGGGGAGAAATTTGGCGTCTGGCCGGGAACCTACGAGCACGTTTTTCAGCACCGCTGGCTGGACCGCTTTTTTTCCGCGCTGGAGGCCAATGCTGACTGGGTGGAAATGCTCCATTTTAGTGAGGTCCTGGACAGGATTGCTCCCAAGGGCCGTGTCTATCTGCCCACTGCTTCTTACCGGGAGATGATGGAATGGGCCCTGCCGCCGCAGGCATTCCGTGAACTTGAGGATTTTGAACAGAAGCTGAAGGAACTCAATCTGTTTGAGAAGTACAGTATTTACGTCCGGGGCGGCTTCTGGCGCAATTTTCTAGCAAAGTATCCGGAATCCAATCGCATGCATAAAAAAATGCTCTACGTAAGCAATACACTGGAAAAGCACCGAGAAAGCCTATCCGATGCGGCTTTGCGGGAGGCGCTTGATCACCTGTGGGCCGGTCAGTGCAACTGTCCCTACTGGCACGGGATCTTTGGCGGGCTGTATCTTCCCCATTTGCGCAATGCAATTTACCGGAATCTGATCCAGGCGGAAAGGATTCTGGACACGGAACTGAACCGGAAAACCGCCCGCGTGAGCGTGTTTGATCTGACGGGTAATGGGAAGGAGGACATTATAGTAGAGACGCCCATTCTTAACCTGTACATCGATCCTTCTTTGGGGGGGAACCTTTTTGAGCTAGATTTCAAGCCATCGGCGGTCAATTTGCTGGACACCATGACACGGCACGAAGAGGGGTACCACCGGAAGCTGCTGGAAAAACAGGTTCCGAACAATCCGGACGGCGAAGTGGCTTCCATCCACGACCTGGTGTTGACCAAAGAGGAGCATCTGGAGCGCTATCTGAAATATGATTCCTACTACCGGAATGCCTGGATTGACCATTTCATCTCCCGCGATACGGGCTTACAGCAATTTGCGGACTGCGAATATCATGAGCTTGGTGACTTTGTGAATGAGCCTTATCAGTACCAGATTAAAGAGGATCAAAAAGAAGTGGTGGTCCAGCTGCTGCGGGAAGGGGCCGTGTTTCAGGAAGGGGGGTCGATTCCTCTGCGGCTGGTAAAAGAAATCATTGTGCGGCATTCTTCCGGACGACTGGCTATCCGCTACCGGCTGGAAAATCTTGGGCAGGCCAGAATTCGGGCCCGGTTTGGTTCGGAATGGAATTTTGCCTTACTGGCCGGGGATGCACCGGACCGGTACTATTTTGCCGGAGGCGTGGAATTGAAGGACCGCAAATTGGCCAGTAAGGGGACGGTGGTGAACGTTCAGGAATTTGGGCTGGTGGATGAATGGCAGCGGGTGAGGATTTCGTTCCGTTTTCAGGAGCCACCCATGGTATGGCGCTTCCCTATCGAAACTGTTTCCATGTCTGAGGCCGGTTTTGAACGTGTGTACCAGAATTCCGTGGTTGTGCCGCTTTGGGAAGTAGACCTGGCCCCTGGGGACATCAAAAACATTGCCTTTGATCTGGAGATCGAGAAGGTTTCGTGACGGGAAACGGGGAAGAATGGCAGATGTGAATTGGCTGGAAAGGGCTACGGAAACATGAAAAAAAGGGTCCATGTTTGGGAAAAAGTGAAAAAAATCATCGTTGAATTTACGTAGCTGTAAAAAAAATTATTGACAAACGGGAAAAATTTAAGTAAAATCAGAACATCAATCAAATAAGGCAGGTGGAAGAGGGATCAATTCACAAAAGGGATCTAACTAAAGAGGAGTAGTGGGAGTCATGGTAGAGTATTTCGTACGCGGTGGGACGTTCATGTACCCAATTTTGTTCCTTCTGGTCTTAGGATTGGCCATCAGTATTGAGCGTTTTATCAGCCTTACCCGCGCTTCTATTAATACGCGGAAATTCATGGAGAGGATTAAAGCTGCCTTGGACGAAGGCGGGATTGAAAGGGCCAAGGAGGTTTGCGAGAGCACGCGGGGGCCCATTGCCTCTATTTTTCATGCCGGGTTGCTCCGTGCCGACAAAGGAATTGAGCATGTAGAAAAAGCCATTATGAACGCCGGCTCCATCGAAATGGCTTTTTTGGAGAGAGGGCTCGTCTGGCTGGCTACGGTTATCAGCCTCGCTCCAATGCTGGGATTTACCGGGACAGTTCAAGGCATGATTAGGGCTTTTGACGCCATCGCTGCTGCCAACGACATCTCTCCGGCTATCGTGGCAGATGGTATTTCGGTAGCTCTTTTGACCACCCTGTTCGGTCTGATTGTGGCCATTATTATTCAGTTTTTCCATAATTATTTTGTGTCCAAGGTTGACCGGATTATCATCGATATGGAAGAGAGCTCTGTGGAGTTTGTGGACGCTCTGCTGGAGCGCCAGGAAAAACTGCAGAAATAATCTGTTGACGAAAGGGGAGATCCCTGATGTTGCTGGAAAAAGAAAGAAAGCGTGCTGCGGAGATCCCAACCGCCTCGCTTGCTGATATTGCCTTCCTGCTGCTGACGTTTTTCCTGGTGACCACCACAATCGACGTGGACAAGGGCCTGGGACTGACCCTGCCACCCAAGGGGAAACAGCAGGAAATCCGCAAGAAGAACATCTGTAACGTGCTGGTGAATGCTCAGGGTGAGGTGCTGATTGACGAAAAACCCGCCCAGATTTCTATGATCAAGGATATTATTTCGCAGAAATTGCTGGAAAACCCGAAGCTGATCGTTTCCCTGAAAACGGCAAGGGAGACCAAGTACGACGTGTACATCAAAGTCCTTGATCAGATCAAGCAAGCGGGAGCGAAACGGATCTCGATCGCTGAGCCGGAAGTTTAGCCTATTTGGTTCAGGTTCAGGAACAAACATATATGTGCTGGGGTTTAAAACATTGACAACGAGGAGATCTGGTCAATGCCAGAGGTAGAAGAAAAAAAAGCTGAGGAGTATCAACCTTATACGCCGCCGGAGCGCGTAAAGTTCGAAAAGAAACAATCGGCGACGACTCAGATCCCGACCGCATCGATGCCGGATATTGTGTTCATGCTGCTGCTTTTCTTTATGGTATCGACGGTTTTCAAAGAATTTTCGGGATTGCCGGTAGAGCTTCCTTCGGCGCATCAGATTGAGAAATTGCCGGGTAAGCGAAATGTGGCTTACATCTGGATTGACAAAAACGGCCGGATATCAATCGATGACAAAATTGTGGAAGTGAATGCGGTAAGCGCGATCATGTATCAGAAGCGGGTTGAGAATCCGCGGATTGTTGTATCGTTGAAAATCGATAAGAATGCTGAGATGGGAACGGTTATTGACGTTCAGCAGGAGCTCCGGGAGGCTGATGCGCTGAAAATTAACTATTCAGCAAAATATCTACCGTAAGCGAGGTGATGATACATGGCTGAACAGAAACTTTCCGAACGAATTCGGTTTAAACTGGAATACCGCAAGAGGATTGAGTTTGCTCTTGTGGTTTCCCTGCTTTTGCTTCTGGTCATGTTTCAGGCCTTTAAGCGGTTTGAAGGCCGCGTGGAACTGCCAGAAGAGAAGCAGGTGATTATTAAAGTGGACGATATCCCGATCACCGAGCAGATCGATCGTCCGCCACCGCCGGCACGGCCTTCCGTTCCAATTCCGACCGAGGACGAAGATGTGCCGGAAGATCTGACGATTGAAGAGACGGAGATTGACTTCAATGAGGAACCTCCTCCGCCGCCTCCACCGCCGAAGGAGGAGGAAGAAACTCCAATTTTTGTCCCGTATGACAGCCCACCTAAGCCAATCGGCGGGTATGCGGCAATTCAGAAGAACTTGGTTTATCCTGAAATTGCACGCCGGGCTGGCGTTGAAGGCACGGTGATTATTCAGGCCCTTATTGATACGAAGGGAAACGTGGTGAAGACAAGGGTCCTGAAATCGCTGGGGAATAATGGCTGTGATGAAGCAGCCATTGCAGCTATTCGGAAAACCAAGTGGAAACCGGCAATGCAGCGGGATAAGCCCGTGAAGGTTTGGGTGAGTATCCCGGTGATCTTCAAGCTAAAAGAAGCACGGTAAATTGTAGATTTTTTGGGTGGAGAAACTGGGCAGTCGGTCAACCGGCTGCCCTTTTTTATTTTTAATGGACGGTCACCGGTTTTTTGCGGCAACGGAATGAGCCGTCATCCTTCGGGAAAAGGAATGGCAAAAAGATGCATTCTTGTTTATATTGAGATTAGCATGCTTTTCGGCTCTTTTTGTGAGGATGTATGGCGCCGAGAAAGACATTCAGGCAGCTTTACCCTTTCCGGCTTGCTCCGCTTCCCAGAAGTCAGAATTTCAACCATTGGGCAGCAGATTACCGGCGCCAGCTTGAAAGGGCCACGGTTATTGCCATGAGTTTGATCACGCTGCTTTTTCTTCTGTTCAAGCGTTTTCCGAGACAAGAACGGCCGGTGGAGCTTCGGGGACCCGTGATTTATGTTGCTGTGGATGAAGTGCCTGTTACCCGCCAGGGGGTCCGTCGTCCGCCACCACCGCGCCCAACGGTACCCATTCCCTCTGAGGAGCCTTCTGTACCTGAAGATCTTACCATCGAGGAGACCGAACTCGACCCAACAGCCTCTATGCTGGATCTGCCGGAAGGGGAAGGGATTGCTCCTATTGTTCCGCCGCGTCCTATCGCCGAAGTTTTCCCGGAATTTCCCACCTCCGAAAAGAAGCGGGGAGTCCGGGGAATAATCGAGCTGAGCCTCCTTGTGAACGAGAAAGGTGCGGTTGAAAAAGTGATTGTTCTTCAAAACACGACCGGGAGTGCGTTGTGTGAACGATCAGCGGTTCGTGCTGCGTATCAGACAAGGTTCATTCCCGCAAGAAAGGGGAACCGCTATGTTGCAGCCTGGATCCGAAAAACCTATTCGTTTGATGTTCAATGAATCTGGTTATTGCAGAATCTTTATTGAAACAGGTTGGCTCCTGCTTCTGGCAGGAATGTTGCTATTTACCAGCTGGCAGTGTGCTGGTTTGCGGCCGCGTCCGTACAATCCAGCAAACGTTCCCAGGGTACGGCTTGTTTTGTTTGAAGGGGCTCCTCTGGTCTGCAAGCTGCGGAGTAGCGGAGAAGCTGAAGGGGATGCCGGGGCCGTTGTTCCGCTGAAGTCAGGTAGTGAAGTGTTTTTCGAACCAGGAC
>Ga0209426_1000558_pt1 | contig 35326 bp, 32 predicted proteins | sample Deesub1362B_J571_FD_187697 | JGI IMG/M metagenome (GOLD analysis project Ga0209426, IMG submission 187697) | Deep oceanic, basalt-hosted subsurface ecosystem from Juan de Fuca Ridge flank, Pacific Ocean, CORK Borehole 1362B_J2.571 (SPAdes)... ...
ATTCTCCTGATCTAAATCCGATTGAGCAGATCTGGAGGATTATAAAGAGAGTATTATCCCCTCTTTTCATCAAATCATTAGAAGAACTGAAGAGAATTATTTCCAGTAGTTTTTACCAGCTAGCTCGGAGAATCAGTTTTGCGGAGAAGTGGGTTAAGGAATTTTTGAATTTTGGTTAAGTAAGTTATGTCAAATACTATAATTCACCCATCATCTTTCAAAACAACCTCAAGGCTCTTTACAAGATTGGGGACTGTATCAAAGTGAGAAAGCTCATCCATTCTTACCCACCTGTAATCTGTATGTTCCCAGTCAAGTGTGATTTCCGGTTTTTCCTTCAATTCTACAATAACAGGGTGAACTATCCACGTTTTATTTATTGAAGCATCTTTAAACCTGTAAGGTCTTCCATGACTGATTTTCTCAATTTCTTCTTCCCCTAATCCAGTTTCTTCTTCAAGCTCTTTAAGAACTACCTGCTTTATGGGTTTTATTTCATCAAGATATCCCGCTACAGCATTCCACTTCCCCTGATACGTTCTTACTCTGTTACTTCTTTTAAGTAGAAGAATCTCATCCTGATATTTAACAAATACCGTCACAACCGGTGCAATATCCGAGTTTGAGTAGTCTATTCTCCCATCAGGGAATTTTGGCAGCTTTTTACTCAATTCTTTAACTCTGTCCAGATAGTTTTTCATACTCAGAGTTTCACCACATGGGTCCTCTTATACTCATCAAGGAATGTTGAGACATGAAAATCCTTTTCTACCCCTTCAATAGTCTTGATTTTCTCGTTGATAAATCTCCAGAGTTCTTTCTCGTCTTTCGAGATTATCTGCAGCAGTATATCATGGTCACCTGTAGAGGTGGTAACAATCTGGACTTCATCAAAATTAGAGATTTTTCTCGCAATTTCATCCATTTTTATGGGGTTGACAGACAGCCCAACCCATGCTGTTGTAGTATATCCAAAAGCCTTTGGGTCAACTATTGCAGAGAAGCTCTTTATTACCCCCCTCTCAACGAGTTTTTTCACGCGATAATGCACAGTACTCGCTCCAATATTGAGCATCTTTCCGATTTTGTGATATTGAATTTTATCATTTTCCTGTAAAATCTGTAGTATCTTTTTATCAATCTCATCCATAATTAATTGCAGAGTTCGGTATTTTAAAACCTTTTGATTTTTATTTAACAAAATACAGCATATGTTATACTAAATTCCAAACTATATCGCTATGAAATATTTCATATACAACAATCGGAATTAAAAGTGAAACAAAGTTAAAATGCCGGCTTATTCATAGATGTCATCAACATTTCCAGGCCATTCTATTTCACCAAAAGTTGTTGAGCCATCCCCGGTGGTATTTCCCCATACAATCGAAATGGCTGTTCCATTGTAACTCCACTCACTTACAGTCCAGTTGTGAGGCCCATAGTCCGTGGTAACAGGCAATCCGGGAAAAGCCTCGAATTCCAGACTTCTTGCATGAGTCCAGTTGATTTTCACAGGCAGTGCAGTATGGCATGCAATACATGCTTCGTTCTCGTCTCTCATTGACATATCATTTCTTGATTCAGCAATAAAAGCATTGTGAGCTTCCAGAATACCTGTATCCCAGTCAAAATAAGTCAGATTGAATCCACCCGCTGGTGCCACGTGATAGGGGTGGTAATAATCGGGGTCACCCTCTTTTGTCGGGTCTCGCAGTGCGCAGTGGCATCTTATACAATCTATATCTTCAACACCATCAATTCCGTGAGGGGGCCACTCAACCTCGTCATCCGGGTCGTCATGACAGCCTGAGTCAACACATGTTCCATCAACTTCACAGTATCCGTTGGAGCCCGGATGATATGCAGGACCCCCAAAATGAGCAATTCCCCATCCTTCTCCATATTCTCCGGGTAATAGAATGTCTCCTTTGTGGCATGCAATACATGATACGGTTGTTGCTGCATGCGCATCAACTCCGGGAGTTGCAGTATCGCCACTCGCTTCTGCCAGCTCATAACCCGTGTAATACCAGCTATGACAGTACCAGCACTCAAAGCTCTCACCATCAACATGCGACCCGAGGGGACCTGCCATCGAGGTTTCACCGCTGTGAGGGCCAATATGGGATGCCATCTCTGCAGCAATATCTGCATGGCATTTCTCGCATGGAATATCATTTGCTTCTCCACTCAAATCATACCAGTAGTGCTGTCCGGCAAAAAGAGCAATCGTCTGAGGGAGTACTACGACTCCCATTGCGAAAGAGGCAGTCAATAATAAAAATAACTTCGTTTTGAAGGCTGAGGGGGTCGGCATCATCACATACTCTGGATATCTTCCTAAATATAAAGTTTATCGTTTATCTCGTATTTTTAACAAAATTAATTAATATTTAATCTGATTAGGTTATCATCAACAATTTTGATATAATATTAAGTTTTAACAGGTTATGTAGATTATTTTTCAATCTGTTTATTTTTTAGAATTTAAAAATTTCTCGATTTCAGGATGATATAACCCAAAAATTTTATCTAAGCTTGTTCTTAAATATAAATGGAGAAAATGAAGTATATCCAGTGTATCCTAATAATAATATTGATTCTCGCATTTTCTACTGAGATTGGGGCATGCAAGACCCTTGAGCAATACAGAAGGATTGATGGAGAACTTGTCCGTATTGAAAGAGAGGCTATATCGAATAGACCTGAACCGGGAATACCGAGAATAATTTATCCGGAGAAGATTGTAAAGGGTGAAGAAGGATACATCGGGATAGGGGTCAATAACAGCGGTACAAACGCGCCCATAGCGTATGTTGTTGTCTCCATTTCCAATGGATTCAAACTCATAAACTATTCAGATACTCCTTCGTTAGTCTATCCGGGCGAGGAGATTATTGACATAAATCTGAATCCCATCAAAGCAAAATACAGAATTTTAAACTGGTCCACAAATTTTACCACAGGCGAGAATAAGGTGTTCGCTTTTAATTTTACCATTAGAGATCTGGAAGACCAGTGGTTTACTGTCAGGGTGCTCTTTCGTGGAGAAGGAGGAGTCTGGAGTGGTAAGAAAATTTATCCAACTGAGGAGATGATAAACACTGAAGACCAGCAGAAATTTCCAGCATTTCGCAAGAATATCAAGGTTATAAGACTTGGGAAGCCTGCGATTACTTTATCAGCTGTGCCGGTAAACAAATTTGGCCAAAAATCTGAAATTCTGCTTATATTTAAGAATTCAGGGGATAAAACTCTGCTCAATCCAGTTTACTATTATGACGGAAAAGTGTTGAAAAATGCATGGAATCTTGCTCCCGGCGCCTCCATGACTTTCAATATAAAGCTGGATAATTATTCAAGCGGTGATTTGATAACCAAAACAGCTGGCATTTCTGGATGCTTCGAACCCTGTGGTGTGGGATTCTATTCAAAAAAGTTTACTGTTGAGTATTATGTCTTGGGAGAAGAGGTTGCGGCGATTGTGATGGATATGGAGAATGAAACTGCTAGAATTACGCCGACTCCTGCACCTGAGCCTCAGGGATTCATAGAAGGGGGGTTTAAAGTCCCGAAAGAAGTTATCACTGTTCAGCCAAGATTTGGAGAGGAAGACAGCTTTTTCCTGAAATCGGTTGTTGATGCAATTTCAGATTTTTTCAGAAGAATTCTCAGTTAATTTTCATGATTGCATGACTACTATCTTGATATAGCTTTATTCAGGCTCTCCAACCTTTCGTCAACTGGTGGATGAGTCTTGAAGGGCCAGAAAGCAAAGTAGTTTATAAGTTTATCAAAAATCGGAATATCCTTTTTAATTAAACCATGAGTTTTTTTAATAGCCTGCCCCAACCATTCACTGTCAGCTCCAAGAGTATCTGCAGCATAAGAATCTGCTATGAATTCTATTTTCCTCTGCACAGCACATATCATCGGGGAGAGCAAAATTCTAAAAATTATCAGGCTCAGAAAATTCCATACTGTAAACTCCATCAGAATGAGAACCGTCAGGTAAAATAACCCGGAGAAGTACAGCGGGATGATGAAGTAATCAAAGAATCTCCATCTGGTCTTTCTATGGCCAATTTCATGCAGTATCGTAGCAAACAGCTCTTTACCATTTAGGATATTTATTAAACCTCTCGTCACACCGAGAGATGGCCATGCGTAAGCCTGTGGCGTTTTCGAGGGCAAAATTGAAATTTTTGGAAGATTGAGATTGTACTTTACAGAGAGTGAATAAACTTCGGGGCAATTCTCAGACGTCAGAAAAATCTTCCCGTGAGAAAATGTTTCCCTTCTACTCTCTCCAAGAATTTTACTGTACTCAAAAAAACTCAGGTTTTCCGGCATCTCAAATTTACTTATTGTTCTAATAGTACTTAAGAATTACAGCTAAAAAGTCAAAATAATGATGAGAAATTCAAATATTTAAAGAAAAGGGGATTTGTGGAATTAAAATCCCATAAATTTTTTCATCGACCTTACAGTCGCTTCAACAAAGAGATAACCTAATATCCCTCCTAGCACAATCATCAACAGCACGTTTACCCCCTCCTTGATTTTTCTGATATGTGAACATTTGTTTTATATAAACTTTGCTGATAAAATTTTCATAATTACAATCTGTTTATGCTCAATTCTTCAAGTATTTTATTCAGTACTTCTGGAATCACCTTTTTTACTTTTTCAGATAATTCCAGCGAATTTTCAATTCTTTCTGGTTCAATCCCAATCACTATAATATCTTCTGGCAAGTCAAGTATATCTCTTGTTACACGATATGCAAGTGTGAAATCAATGTCGTGCAAGGATACAACGTCATTACTATCCAGCACATCCCCCAATCTGAATCTGTAAACAGTTCCAGGTGCCCCTCCGCCTTTGACGGCATCAACAATTATTGCCCGGTCAACACCTTCTAAAAAATTAAGGATAGCGATGCCTGAGGTGGCACCATCATACACCTCAATGCCCTCAGGCAGTTCAAGTTTTTTCAGCTCCTCAACTACCTGTACGCCAACGCCCTCATCACCAAGAAGAATATTCCCGATTCCAACTACTGCAGTCTTCAACCTTTGATCACTTTCTCTTTTCTAACACCCGTTATCATTGACTTCAATGCGCCGAATATTATCACCGCGTATGCGTGCATGATTACTTCAACTGCGAAAAGGAACATTCCAAGTCTGTGTACTGCTCTTAACAACACATATCCATCGTAAGCTCCAAATGCAGGAGCGATTGATGCAGCAAAGTTCAGCAGTGGTTCCCAGTGGTAGTACATTGTTAAACCTGTTGCACCCATCAGAATTGTCAGGAAAAGATATCCCCACCACACCATGACCTGAGTGGGCATTATCTTCTCCACATATTTTTTGCTTGATACATCGTATGCTCTCGGGTCTTCGATGTGCGGCCCTCCAAACCATGCTCTTGCTTCAGCAATCAGAAATTTGATACTGTAGGGCAATCTGCTCAGGCTTATCCATCTCCATTCATAGACCAGAATATAATATGCAAAAAATATCCAGAAGCTTCCGAAAATCAATGCAGCCCATAAGTGAAGGGCTAATGTCTGCTCACTTACTATCCTGAATCCATAAAGACCGCCAATCTGCAATCCCGTCAAGCCAAGAATTATTCCAGTCAGGACAATGCCCCAGTGGCATATCCTCATTGCAAGCGAGTGTCTGATGACTTCAATTCTCTCTGTCAATTTCCTCACCTCTTAATAAGGTGAACTGCACATGCAATACATGGATCAAAGCTTCTAACAACTGTAATTGCAAGTGATGTGTTAAAATTACTACTATTCGCAGGCTCGAGGTTTAAGCCCGCAAGTCCAAGCGGGGTTAGAGCGGTCGCGAGAGCATCACCCCAGTTTACTGTCGCAGAAACACCAAGTGGTGTCAGGTCTATATCTTCATCGGGCCAGAGAACGCTTGCTATTGTTGGCACATCTAAATCCTTTGGTAGCCATGTTCCCACAAGTGCAGTCTCAACAGGCCCGGGTTGATCCATGTCATCTCTTGGACTCAGATTCCATGTGCTCGGAACAACGCACTGGTAATTGTCAATCACGCGATTTTTAATCTTCAGATAATGTAGCAGTGCGCCTCTTGGAGCATCATACAGCCCGAATCCTTCTCCACTCTCAGGAACATCCCTGTAGTTTGTAACTTTCTGTCCAAGGTAGCCTTTCAGGGCAATTGCCCATTCAAACATCTTGTTTGCTATTAGCAGAGTTAATGCAACTCTTGCTGCAACTCTGTCTATTACAGAACCCTTTGGGTTCAATACTGTGTATTCAAAATCACCAAGATCTTCGCCTGTTAATGGATTTACTCTCGGAATCTTCCATTTCATACCAAACGTGTTTATCATTCTCGCTAAAGGACCAACTTCGTAAACCTTGTCACCATATCTTGGAGCTTTGAGCCATGAATATGCTCCAGCCTTGTTCATGTTCGGCTTTGGTGCATCTTCTTTATCAGGAGTTAATCCACTTGCATTGTCATATCTGGAATATTTCACATACTCCACAATCTTTCTGAGGTCGAAGTCCTTGTAATCTCCGTCCCATGCACCTGCATGAATCAAAGCGCTCTTCCTTCTCCCCGGTCTATCATAAACTGCAAGCCAGTCATCATAATTTGTGGGATCAGGCATTATCCCGTAGCTCAGGAAATTGCCAGTACATACTCCAACATCCTGCAATCCCCTGAACGGAATATCCAGCAGACTGCTCACCGCTTCTCCAACATGTTCATTCGCCTCAGCCAGAGCAAGCAAGTCCCCAACCATTGTCTTTGCGACAAATGGCCAGATTTCTGCCATTCTTGTAATTGTTGAGGCTATTCTATCAAGTGTTGGTTTGACAGTCATACCTCCGGGATATTCGCTTGCATGATGCGGGAATTTACCTCCCCACATCGTTACAATCTCATTGGCTTTTCTCTGCATCGTCACGCATTGAGCATAACTCGAGCCAAGACCAAGTTTAGCAATCCCGTCTTTACCGAGTGCAGGCGGAACCATCGGCGGGTATTTTGCAATAACACCCAGCTCAGGACCGACAAGCAGATAAGTGTGAATCATGTGGTCATAGATGTAATAAGCACCATGCAGAATATTCCTGATCATTGTTGCAACGGGTGTTGGTTGAATGCCAAAAGCAGATTCTATCGCCTGAATGGATGACTCGGCATGAGGAGCAGGACAAACACCACAGATTCTCTGGGTCAGGAACCAGGCATCTCTCGGGTCTCTCCCTCTAAGTATGGTTTCCCATCCCCTGAATAACGTACCGCTACTCCATGCTTTATCAACTATCTGCCATGTACCTGTTGAAGTCTCAATGTCCTTGGGTTGCATCTCTATCCTGAGATGTCCTTCAATCCTTGTTACCGGATCAATGACTACATTTGCCATTTATCACACCTCCTCTTTCTTTTCTTCTTTCTTTTTACCTGTTGCTGCTCTCTTAACTCCATGAACCACTATGCCTGCTGCTGTCGCGGCCAGCAACCCCTGTCCGAGCGTTGTGGCATCAACACCGAGTAATGTGGGCATTCCTGGAATCTCTTTGTAGAATGGTGAGAACCTGTCGGGCCATCCGGGCTCAGAACAACCGATACATGGTGCTCCAACCTCAACACAGTAGCTTGTATGGTTGACCCACTTTCTTGATGGGCAGTCTGTGTGAGTCAAAGGCCCCTTGCAGCCGATTTTATACCTGCAACCCTCACCCTCACCCGGAACTGTGATAAATATACCTCTATCATAATAAGGTCGATACGGACACAGTTCATCATGCATGTTTGTTCCAAAGAATGCCTTGGGTCTGCCATGTTCATCGAGTTCCACCGGGGCGTTGATCATTACTGCGGCAAGAGTCAGAAGTACGTGTTCCCCATTGACAGGACATAACGGAAGATTTATAACAGGTTTATTAATTCCAATCTCTGTTAAATAATCTTTTAATCCTCTGGCATTTGTTGGATTTGGTTTTGCTGATGGAATTCCTCCGTAGGTAGCACACTGCCCTACTGCAACAATCGCATCTGCTGTCTCTGCTGTTTCTCTCACATGCTCTCTGAAATCTTTGTTGGCAATAAGACACCATCCGGGGTCCTGGATTGAGCCTTCGACGACCATTATTCTCTTTCCCTGCTGTCCTTCCGCCCATCTTTCCTTGAGACTTTCTGCAAGTGTACCAGATGCAGGATGGATTGTCTCCATGTAATCGGGCAAAGCTATGGGTAAACCTGAAGTTCCAACTGTTATTTCAGTCAGAACCTGAATGAGGTCTGGTTCAGCAATCTGAGCGAATGAAATTGTACAGCCACTGCATGACGCTCCGTTAATCCAGCAGATGTGCCAGTAGTCCTTGACATCTGTAAGTGCCTTCACAATGTCAGCCTTAAATGCTGTTAGAAAAGCAGTTGCGCCCATCGCCGCCACTGTCTTCATAAAATTTCTTCTACTCAATTTTAATCCAATATTCATATCTCCAACCTCCTTTTATATTATAATCATAGTTATAGTAATATATAAGTCTTTTGTTTAATACATTATAGTAATTGGACTTATGCAACTAAAGATATTATCTAATATAGAAAATTTTTTTATTAAAAAAATTTAAATTAAAAGAGAAAATAAAAATTAAGTAAGCTGTGCAATCTCCAGTCCACTAACAAGCTTCTCAATATCCAGCCAGATAATCAGCTCTACCTTGCCATCAATCTCGTCCTTTATTATTCCCTTTGCATACTCTCCAAGCTCAACATTCCTGTCAAGCTGTTCGTCACTGAAGTCATCAACAGACAGCACTTCATCAACCTTTATTCCTACACTTCCGTCAATGTCAAGGATTATTATCCTCTCCTTCTCTGACACTCCATCATCCATAATGTTCAGAATTTTCTTTGGATCTATGATTGTGCACACCACACCTCTCAAATCTATGATGCCATCAACGTGTGGTGGAGAGTTTGGCGTCCTTGTTATGTTCTGCATCTTGACAACTTCCTTCACCTCTGTGACAGAGATGGCAAAGTATTCACTGCCAAGTCTGAACTTCACAACCTTGTTGAATGCTTCACTCATTGTATCCCTCAGTTAAGTTTAAACTGCTTCACCATCTGAATGAGGTCTTCAGCCATTTTGGATAAGTCCTCAGATGACTTCGTTATCTCATCTATGCTTGATGTCTGCTCCTCACTTGCTGCTGCAACTCCTTCAATCTCTCTTGTGTTGGCAAGGGCTACCTGATAAACTTTGTCAGACGTTGCAGCAAGATTCTGAACTGCATTAGCCTGATCATCCATTGCCTTCTTTATCTCGCTCATTCCCGTTGCTGTATCTTCTATTGCCTTCCTCATCTTCTCTATCTTCTCCATAACATCTGACACTGCCTTAACAGCTTCCTCCGTCTTACTGCCAGAGTTCTTTACAGAGTGTACGAGCTTCTCCATGCTCTCCTGAATGTCTCTTATCAGCTCTGCAATACTTCTTGCAGATTCTTGCGTCTCATTCGCTAATTTGCCAACCTCTCCAGCAACAACAGCAAACCCTCTACCCTGCTCGCCCACTCTTGCTGCCTCAATGTTGGCATTCAGTGCAAGCAGAGAGGTCTGCTCAGCTATCTTTGTGATTACATCAACTATCTCTCCTATTTTCTCTGCTTTCTTCTCAAGCTCTTCAACCTCTCTTGCAACTTCGGATGTTGAAGCTGTGAGCTCATCCATATTCTTTATTGCAATTGTAGAGGCAGAATAGCCCTCTTCAGCAGCAGCATTGGCTTCCTGAGCTATATTCAACACGTTCTCAGCACTTGATGCGGTCTCTTCTGTGATACCTGAAATTTCTTCCATCTGCTTGTTCGACTTCTCTATGGCAGATGTCTGTTCTTCAGCCCCAGCAGAAATCTTCTGGGCTGTTTCCGATACTGAACGTGATGCATTGTTTATTTCTTCAATGCTTGCTGATAACTGCTCACTTGCTGCTGACACTCCTGCTGATGCCTCATCAATTTTCTGTATTAACTGTTTGAGTGATTTTATTGCATTGTTGAATGTACTGCTGATCTCTGCATAGATTCCGGGCATTTCCCATTCAATTTCTACAAAGTTACCCTCTGCAATCTGCTTAACAGCATCACAAATGTTTCTTAATCCTAAATCCAGAGACATAGACATTTCATTGACTGTAATCCCAATTTCTGCAAAAACACCAGCAAGCTCTGATACATCCACAGCTTTTGACAGATCTCCATCTCTGATAGCCGTGCAAACTTCATGTATTTCCTGAGTTGCTCTGGTAACCTGCCTGATAACCTGATTTATGTTATCGGTAATTTCTTTGTATATCCCGGGCATTTCCCATTCCGCTTCCACGAAGTTACCCTCTGCAATCTGTTTAACTGAATCATAGATACTTCTCAATCCGAGATCAAGTGATACATTTAGGTTATTCAGGCCCTCTCCAATCTCATGGAAATATCGGTGAAGTTCTGAAGTTAGAAGTGTTTTAGAGAGGTCACCTTCTGCAAGTGCTGATATAACATCCAGAATTTTGTTTGAGGACTCTTTAAATTCTGTGAAATCTTCGAACGATTCCACAATCCCGCAAAATTCTCCATTTGAGGTTATTGGGGAGTGGTGTGCACGAAGATATTTAATTTCTCCACCTGGCAACTTGACTTCAACATCTAATGTTCTTTCATCAACATCTCCTTTCTCTTTGTAAACAATAAGTGGGCAGCTTGCAGTATGGCAGTAATCGGATTTGAAAACCTCATGGCATCTTCTCCCTATGAGTTCTTCAGCACTGATATTCGTCAGTTTTGCACATCCCTCACTGACGAATATAATCTCTCCTTCAGAATTAGTTGCATAAATTGGTACCAGTGAACTCTCAATTCCTGAAACCAGTTGATTTAATTGATTTAACTTGTTTCTTGCCTCATCAAGTTCAACACCATTTTTTGTTTTTAATCTTCTCAACAACTTCAACATTTTTCCTCCTCAGTTAGCTTGAAATGTAATACTCTCACGTCTTTACTACTCTGAAGTTCACAATGTCTCTTATTGAGAGATTGTGACTTGCACAAGCAAGGCACGGATCATATGCTCTGAAGAGCATCTCAACCATGTTCAGTGTACCATCATCAGGCTCAGGAGTATTGATAAATGTCTTTGCTGCATTTTTCACTGAGAGGTTTATGGCAGCAAGGTTGTGCTGTGTTGCAACAATTAAATTGACCTTAGTCAGAATACCGTCTTCATCTGTCACATAGTGGTGAATCAGTGTTCCTCTTGGTGCTTCCACACATCCTACACCTTCTTCTGGAATCTTGAGATTCTCATTTCTGATTTTCTCGGATAAAATAGCTGAATTATTTGCGATTTCCTGCATTCTTTCAGCAGAATAAAGTATTTCAACAAGCCTTGCCCAGTGGAATGCAAGTGTATGGTGGATTGGTTTCTCTCCAATAGTCTCGTACATCTCCTTGTACTCCTCCTGAGCCTCTTTTGTGGATATCTTGTCAGCAGCGTTGCATCTTGCAAGAGGGGCAACTCTATAGATACCAGAGTCTTTGCCATCAACGACTCCTCTCCACCCAACATTCTTCAGGTATGGCATTTTGACATAACTCCATGGCTCAACCCTTTCTGCAATGTAATCAAGGTAATTTCTGGGATTAAATTTTGCATGTTCTTCACCATCCGGATTAACAACCCTCAGCATTCCATCATATAACTCCAGAGAGTTTCCATTGCTCACCAGTCCCATGTAGTATGTGTTAATCTTCAGATTATTATTTAGAACAACATCTTTGTATTTTGGCAGTAGTTTTTCTTTGAATAACTGAAGTGTCCACTTGGAGAAATCAACGCATTCTTCGGCAATCTGTTTTGCAAATTCAATATCCTCGCTGGTAAGGGGTTTTGATACACCACCTGGCAATCCACATACAGGATGTACAACTTTTCCACCAATCCTCTCCATAAGTTCTCTGCATTTCCCTCTTACATCCACGACTTTTGCAACAGTTTCTTTTCCAACCACCTTGAGCAAACCAACAACATTCCTCTCAAGCTTGTTTGCATCTGGCCCAACAACAAAGTCGGGACCTGCAAGAATATAGAAGTGCAGGAGGTGGTCTTCAGTCATGAAGGTATGGTATAACAATTCTCTAATCAGTTTTGCAGCTTCTGGTGGTTCTGCTTTGAATAAATCATCAAGGCATTTTGTGCTTGCCATGTGGTGAGCAGTGGGGCAAACGCCACATATACGGGGTGTGATTCTCGGCATCTCTTCTGCACATCTGCCTTCAGTAAACTTTTCAAACATTCGCAGTTCTACGGGCTGAAAAGCTGCATTGAGAACTTCTCCCTCTTCAGAAACGAATATGTCGATTTTTCCATGTCCCTCAAGTCTTGTTACAGGACTGATAACAATCTTTCTTGTCATTTTAACGCCTCCTCACGAGTTTATTAATTGAAGAATCTGGATAGGAGAATCTGTAAAACGTTCCCACAGGGTCTTTGATTGTGGCAATAGCATCTCTCATTTTACTCTCGTCAGTACTCTCCTCGCCAGCACATGTAATGGATGCAATGTTTGATAGAAATCTCAATCCCATATCATCTATATCCGGCAAAGGTCCGTAACAACCTCTACATGGCATATTTACATTAATACACTTCTCACCGCATCCTCCTCTTGTTACAGGACCAAGGCAGATGACACCTTCAGCAAGGAGGCATTTATCAGGTGGAATTGCTTTCTCATGAACTCTGTAATATCTTTCGACGCTAAGATTCTCCGGTTTGCTTTGATTCCGGTCACAGAAGTTACACAGACTCTTGGATTCTGCCCCCAGAACATTGTCTTCTGGAATATCCCCGCTGAGCAGAACTTCAAGAGCTTTCAGTATTGTTTCGGGAAGTGGAGGACAACCGGGTACATAGAAATCCACAGAAATAACCTCTTCAAGTGGCAGTACATTTGGCAGCAGTGGGGGAAGCGTTACCTCTCCTCCTCCCGGAAGCTCAGATTTCTCACTCGGCAATGCTCTCTCGGGGTTGTAAGTTGAAGGGGTGGTGAAGTAAACGCGTTCAAGTCCATCTTCTATGCTGTAAAGATTTCTGAGTCCGGGTATTCCACCCATATGGGCACATGAGCCGAACGCTATGACAGCTTTTGCTTTCTTTCGCAATAGTTTGACCACTTCTTTCTGCTCGATATTTGATATTCCGCCGTTTATAAAAACAGCATCCAGTAATTTATCTTCCAGAGCTTCAACATCTGAATATTTTGTGTCCACTGCAACAGGCCAGAATAATATGTCTATTTTATCAAGCACGTCAAATAGTTTTTCTCTGACATCAAGAATTGCCTCTTCACATCCACCACATGATGTTGCCCAGTAAAATGCTGTCTTGACTTTTTGAGATTCCTGTTTCACTTCCTGTTCTTGTTCTGCTTTCTGCTTTTTCTGACCAAAAAGTTTTTCGAGCATTCTAACCACCTCCAGTATCAAGTTCTCTGATTTTCTCAACAAACTCTGTTGAAACCCTTACAAGCTTGTCATCCTCACTTGCACCTACCCAGTCCAGTTTTACTCTTTCCTCATCAATTCCTGCAGCTCTGAGGATTTCTTTGAGCAGTAGATACCTCCTGTATGCTTTGTGGTTACCAGTCTTAAAATGACAGCTACCGGGATGACAGCCAAGTATCATAACTCCGTCAGCACCATTCTCGAATGCCTTGACTATGAACTCAGGTTCTACTCTTCCAGAACAGGGAACTCTGATTATCCTCAAATTTTCAGGATAATTCTTTTTTGCTGAGCCTGCTCTGTCTGCTGCTTCATAACTGCAATAATTGCAGCAAAATGCTACAACTACCGGCCCATTGTTCATTTTGTCACCCCCTCAATTTCAGCATAGATTTGCTCGGTTGTGTAATGCCTTGCTTCAATTGCTTTTGCAGGGCAGGCTGATGCGCATACACCACATCCCTGGCAGAGTGTCTCGTCAATTGTGCATTTTTCTTCTTCATAGACAGCTGCACCGTACGGACATAATGGTATGCAGAATTTGCAGCCTGAGCATTTCTCCTCATCAACTGTACAGACTTTTGGATCAACGAAAAGTTTCTCTCCATGGCGAAGTTTCGATAACACCTTGCCTGCTGCTGCTACTGCCTGCTGAACTGATTCTTCAACGCTGCAAGCTCCTAAAATTCCGCCTGCTGCTAACACACCAGCAGATGTGGTTTCTACTGGTGAGAGTTTCATATCTGACACTTCAAGGAAGCCGTATTCGTTCAGTTTGAGGTCAAAAATCTCTGCGATCTTTTTAAGTTCAGGTGAAGGCATTATACCACTCATCAACACAGCCATGTCAACATTTAACTTCTGATTTCCCTCTTCATCTGTATACTCTACAGTCACTCCTCCGTCTTCTCTCACATCAAATTTACTGCTTCTGTGGAATCTTGCGAATTTTGAGACCTCGTTATAAAGCTTTGAATGCATCTCTGGCAGCACAAGGTCGGTGTATATGTGATGGATTTCACAATCTGGCAACTGTTCATGAATCATGTGAGAATATTTCATCGCAACAGAACAGCATATCTTTGAGCAGTAGCCCAGTTCTTCTCTACCAGCACAGTGCACTATAGCTATCGATTTTGGTTTATTCCCATCGGGCAGCACAATTTCACCCTCAGTAGGACCATTTTTAGCCAGCAACCTTTCAAACTTAGGAGATGAGTATATCCTGCCCCCTTCCCTGACAGGATACGTTGAAAATCCTGTGGAGAGCAGTACTGAACCGCACTTTAAATCAAATTCTCTCTGCATATCATCAAAATTTATGGCATCAAAAACGCATGACTCGACGCATTTCTGACATCTCTCTTTCTCGTAAAGGCAATTCTGCCAGTCAATAACAGGAGCGTTTGGCAAAACACCTGCATACGGGAAGTAAATTGCCTTTCTTTCTTTCATTCGATATTCAAAGTCATTTGGTAGATTGACGGGGCATACCTCTATGCATGCGTTACAGCCTATACATTTATCCACATCCACATATCTCGCTTTTTGAGAAATCCTCAGCAAGAAGTTTCCGAGAGTTCCTTTTACCTCTTCAACTTCAGCATTTGTGTATAGAATAACATTTGGCTTCCCGAGAACATCCTGCAGTGGGGGGGCAAGTAAACATGGTGCACATGTAAGGTTTGGCGTCAGGTCTTCGTATGTGATTGTCTTTCCACCGATGTGGGGATTTTTCTCAATTAAATACACCCTTCTGTTTGTATCCTCACTGAGAGTTAGAGCGGCAAGAACTCCAGCCACACCTCCACCAACTACTACAACATCTGGATTAGCGTCAATGTATTTCTCTTCAAGAGGCTCGTGATAAGCTATTCTTCTCAATGCGCCTTTTATCAGATGTATTGCTTTATCTGTTGCTTTCTCTTTGTCCTCGCTCACCCATGCACACTGCTCTCTTAAGTTCACAATATGTGTCAGATATGGGTTGAGATTTGCTTTTTTAACAACATCTTCAAAAGTCTTTTCTATCCTCTTTGGAGTGCAGGCTGCAAAAACGACATGAGTGAATTCCGATATTCCCTTTGATATCTCTTCCAAACCCTCTGGCGTGCAGAGCATTGGAAGAGTGATAGTTCTTGCATCAATGGCATCCGTAACCTTCTCAAGATTCACTTTATTGCTTATTTCTCCTCCACATTCGCAAAGGTAGACTCCAATTCTCTGTTCACTCATATAGCTCATCCCGTTATACCCTTATGCGAGCAGTCCAAATTTCTCCATTTTTTGAACACTCGAGTATAGTTTTACCCATTTTCGAAGCCCATACATTCAGGTCCCTCTCAAAACTGGAACAGTCTGCCACTGCTTTAATTATTGTTCCTGGGGAAAGTGTTGCAGCTTTTGACTGAATTTTCAAAATTGGCTGCGGGCACTTCAATCCTTTCAGATCCATTTCAACCTCACTCATTTTTCCTCTACCTCCTTTTCATGTGTTAACACATACCAAATATCCACTATTATGATTATAATAAGTAGAACCTCTATTAAAATTTTTCTCTAAACTATATGAATTGCTATATTATTATATTATTTAACAATATAGACAAAAATTAAATGGTTTTATAGCTTTTTTTCAAAGATTAAAGTACTGTAAACTCTCTCAGTGAGGATGTAAGTTCTAATTTCTTCTTCTCTCATCTCATCAAGCTCATTTCTGATTCTTTTTGCATGTTCATCAATGATTTCAAGAACTCTCTCATATCCAAGCTCATTCCTCAGCTCAAGCGATCCAATGATTATTGCAAGAGGGTTTCTCAATCTGTCTGCTGAATTCTCGAAGTGAGTAAGATTTGCTGCAAGCCGTTCAAAAGCTTTTTTTCTGTCCTTTTCAACTTCATAAGCGCTCAATGCAAAGGCTATATTTCTTGAAAGTCTCTCAAGAAGTGTTATCTCGTCACTACTGAATTCCGAACTTGAGTGAATTGTTATAACACCGTGGTTTTTATTATTGAGCAAAGGTATGGACAGGACGTATTTGTGAAGTACTGGTGTACAGTGTCTGCATAGCCTGTCATTCATTCTCATCCTTGCTTTTTCACCTTTCATCGCATCCAGAATCGATGGACAGTGTTTGATTGACCTTCCAATTGATGCTATGTCAATACCTTCTGACCTGACAGGAACCAACTCGCCATCCTTTTTGAGAGAGGTGAAGACTGCATCATAAAGCAGAGTTAGCTTCTTGCAAACAGCATCGAGTACAACCTCCGGGCACCTTTCTCTTGCGACAAGCTCATTAATCTCCGACAAAACTTTAATCAATTTGTTCAGTTTCTCTCTGTCCATCTCAACTTCATATGCATGTTTGATTGCTGCATTGATTCTTTTGCCAATATCCGCAAAAACACCCTCAAGTTTTGAAACATCGACCATCTGAGTCATATCTCCATTGATTATAGCATAGAACACATCATGCATCTGGTGTAGAGTTATATCGATTTGCTGAATTGCCTGATTTATGTTGTTAGCTATCTCCCTGTATATCCCGGGCATCTCCCATTCCACTTCACCAAACCTACCTTCAGCAATCTGTCTGATTGTATCGGAAATATTTATGAGTCCCAGTTCTAAGGATATTGACATTTCGTTGATTCTTTCACTAATATCTGCAAAAACACCCTCAAGTTTTGAAACGTCTATCACTTTACTGAGGTCACCATCTCTTATGGCTGTGCACACTTCCTGTATCTGGTGTAGAGTTATATCGATTTGCTGAATTGCCTGATTTATGTTGTTAGCTATCTCCCTGTATATCCCGGGCATCTCCCATTCCACTTCACCAAACCTACCTTCAGCAATTTGCTTGACGGTATCACATATGTTTCTCAGACCAAGGTCAAGTGATATGTTGAGTGTGTTTAACGCCTTGCCAATCTCAACAAAATCTCTGTGAAGTTTTTGGGTATCCAGTAACTTTGAGAGGTCTCCACTGGCAAGCGATGTAATCATATTCAGTATCTTGATTGATGATTCCTTCACTTCTGTAAAGTCTTCAAGAATCTCCACGATACCTTTGAGGACTCCATCTGAGATTATTGGAGCATGGTAAACCCTTATGTACTTTTTTTCCCCGTTTGGCAGGGTAATGTCAACTTCCAGTGGTCCCCTTGTGACGTTATTGTCTCTGTAAGCTATGAGAGGGCACTTCTCTGTGTGGCAGATATCAGACTTAAAGACATCACAGCACCTCTTCCCGATGACCTCTTCTATACCATTGAAATTTGCCAATTTTGCACATCCTTCACTGGCAAAGATAATCTCCTCCTCAAGAGTGATTGCATAGATTGGGACAAATACATTTTCTATTCCTGAAAGTATGTGATTTAAGTTGATATCTTCTCGGATAAAGCTGGAGCTCATCCCTTTTCCCCCGGGTTGTCTTCAAAAGTTAAATTCTCACCTTAGCCTCCCACACATCCCCCTTTTTAACACATTCGAGTATAGTTTTACCCATTTTCGAAGCCCATACATTCAGGTCCCTCTCAAAACTGGAACAGTCTGCCACTGCTTTAATTATTGTTCCTGGGGAAAGTGTTGCAGCTTTTGACTGAATTTTCAAAATTGGCTGCGGGCACTTCAATCCCTTTAAATCCATCTCCACTTCGGCCATATTATTCCGTTTTATTTACTATACAATATTTAAAAATTTTGGTAAAAAAATTTCTTTAATTAATAATGAATAATAAATTCTAAAAAACTTTTTAATTAAAATAATTATAAGAATTTTAAGTAGGCAGTATTTATTAATTTCTCAGCAAACTCTGGGTATCGGGTCAGCCATGGGGCTTGGCAAAATCTTCTTTGTGCCAATCAGGGTTTCAATTACAACTTCCTGAAACTCAGAAGTAGCATAACCCACAACTTCAGCATCTTTCTGACCTGCTTTCCTTAATGTTTTCAGCACCTCTTCTGCCCGCTCCTGAACAACACCCATCACGACTTTTCCTTCGTTAGCCATTATAAGGGGGTCAAGCCCGAGCACATCACAGAAGCTTTTAACATCCTCCCTCAGAGGAATTTTTTCCTCTTCAACAAGAATGCCAACTTTACTCTTCTCTGCCATCTCGTTGAGTGTCGCAGCAATACCGCCTCTCGTGGGGTCTTTCATTGCTGTGATACCTCCTGTCTCAAGCGCTCTACCGAGGAATAACCAGACAGGATATGCATCTGACTCAACATTCATCTCGAATTCCATTCCCTCTCTGCTCGCCATTATCGCTGCTCCATGTTCTGCAATCCCACCAGAGATTATTATCGCATCTCCTTCTGAAAGCCCTGAGTCTCTCACCCATCGGTAAGGATAGTCCCTGTATTCCCTCACAACTTCAAGGTTTCTGTCCAGATACCCGTTTCTCACACCAACACCAGAAGTATTTACAGCAATCCCGATATTCGACTCCACCACCTTCGTATCCCCGGTAATAATGTTAGCACCAACTTCTTTTAACCAGAATTCCATATCATGTAGTATTTTCTCCAGCGTGTCCACAGGAAACCCATCCTGCAGAATCAGTGAAAGTGATAGAAACGAGGGCTTTGCTCCGAGAACGGAGAGGTCGTTAGAAGTGCCACATATCGCAAGACTTCCAATACTTCCACCGGGGAATACAGGTGGGTCAACAACATAAGAATCAGTTGTCAGTATGTAATCAGGGTGGAAATCGGTTGAGTCGTCCATATCAACTAGCGAAATCTCGCCAACTTTCGAATTAAATTTTGAAATGACATGCTTTCTCAGAAATTCTACCATATATTTTCCGCCTGCACCATCTTCTTTTCTGATAATCATCTACTTCCTCCTTTTATTCAATTTTGTCAATATACTTTGTTATATAGAGTTGCCCGAGACTTATTCCGTTATCTCCAGCGGCAACTTCCTTATTAAGGTAAAGTTTCAGACCTTTATCCTTTAAATAATTTTCAACGAGCGGAGTGAAATATGAATTATACGCCACACCCCCGCTCATAACCACACTGTCTGAGAATTTTGAAGCCGTTCTCGATACCATCTCCACAACTCCTTTTGCAAGGTAATCAATAAGCTGATGGGCAATTATTTCTCTCTCCTTTTTGTCATTCTGATACCTCTCAAGGGCATCACAAATCACAGGATTGATTCTTAAAACCCTCACATCTCCTTTAGAATTGTATTCTGAGTAATATGGGGCTGAAAATACACTTGTCTCCCTCACAGTGGTTATTTCTGGTTTGTAATAGGGTTCAGCACTCCTTACCATCGCTTCAAGTTTCATCGCCGGTTCGCCCTCATATGTTCTCTCAAAGCAGGCTTCAAGCATTGCAGAAATTGCATCAAGATACCTTCCTGCTGAAGATGCGTTTGCTATCGCAATTCCTGAATCAAGCTGTCTGGCAAGCATTTCAAATGTCTCCCTCTCTCTGAGGTATTTTTCATAAGGTCTCAGCATCTCGTAATCTTTATTCTGGTTATATACTATGGAAAAAAGCGTCCTCAATGGGTATCTGACCGCAAGATCACCGCCGGGCAATGGTATGAGCTCAAGCCTTCCTGTTCTCCTGAACTCATTTTTCTCAAAATCGAGCTTCAATACTTCACATCCCCATATACTGCCGTCAAATCCATAACCGACTCCGTCAACAGCAATTCCAACAGCTCTGTCAATATTCTTCTCTGCCATTACTGACATGGCATGTGCGAAGTGATGCTGTATTTTGATTAGCCTTGCTTTTCTCTCTTCGGCAAACTTCTCAGCAAAGTTCGAAGTGTTATAAAGTGGATGAGTATCGCAGATGACAGCGTCTATTCTGCGCATGTTCATGAAGGTCGTGAAGAACCTCACTGCGTGCTTGAAGAACTCGTTGTATGTTTTGAAATTGGCTGTATTACCTACGTACTGTGACATTACAGCCTTACCATCCTTCAGTAATGAAATGGAGTTGTAAAGTTCTGCTCCAAGAGCAATGGCTTGCAAACTGGAATTGAGAGGGATTGTCTTCGGAGTGAAACCCCTTGACCTTCTTATCACCATTCTGTGACCATTTATGAACTTGATTACTGAATCATCTGTCCGGTTGTAAATTCTCAGGTTATGTCTTAGGATGCCATCAAGAGGCAATTCAGGGTCGTCCAGAAACATCGGTTCTCCGGGCATGTTTGCAGAGGTCATTACAAGAAAATCTGCCTTTAAAAATCTGAATAATACATGATGGACGGAAGCGTAGGGAAGCATCACACCCAGTGTATCCAGTTCAGGCGCAACAGCATCAAATTTTGATTTTTTCCTGATGACTGTGATTGGTTTTGTGTAGTGTTTCATTATCTTCTCTTCTTCTTCACTCAGATGGGCAAATTTCTTAACAGTGCCAATATCTCTTGCCATCACAGCGAAAGGCTGCTGAGGTCTCCGCAGAATACGTCTCATCTTCCAGACTATGTCATCTGTTGTGAGAGATGCCATGTGGTAGCCACCCATTCCCCTGATTCCGATTATTTTCCCAGAATCAAGCAATTCCGCTGTTCTGATTATCCCGTCAAGACCCCTGATTGTTCTCTTGTTGTAATAAAGCTCATAGTGAGGTCCACATATAGGGCAGGCAATAGATTGAGCGTAATACCTCCTGTCATCAACATCCCAGTACTCTTTACTGCATTCCTGACATAAAGGGAATTCCTCAAAAGTTGTGTTCTCTCTATCATAGGGTAGCAGTTCTGCAACAGTAAATCGCATACCGCAGTCCGTGCAAGAAATAAAAGGGTAGAGATACCTCCTGTCAGTGGGTGTGAAAAGTTCTTCAATACATTTGTCGCATACTGCCACATCCGGTGGAGGTAGAGACAGTTCTTTGCTTCTCCCACCACTTTTCTCTATTGTGAAATCCTCTGCTCTCCCATCTGTCTCCGTAACCCTTGTGGACTCGATGAGAGAAATTGGAGGTTTCTCGGAATTAAGACGATGAATAAATTCGTCAACATCTCTGTCAATAAGAATCTCAACAGTGCCATCACCCGTGTTCTTCACATAACCTCTCAGATTCATTGATTTTGCAAGCCTGTAAACGAAGGGGCGGAATCCGACACCCTGAACAATTCCCTTTACGGTTATAATATACATTTAGTATCATTTACTTTTAAAAAATAAAAACATTGCTGACAGGAATTAATGGGATAGATAATTCATTAAACAAAAATTATGGAGTCGAAGTCGAGGCACCTTCGAACTGCTGCTTCCTCAATTTTCTTGCGTGAACAATACCTCCTGTCCTCTTCACCCCATAATTCCTTGATTCGAGAAATGGAATAACCTGATTGTATGTCTGCTCACCATTGAGTTCATGATATGCGCCGATTACGACACTCAAATTCCCCTTCAAAACATCTTCTGCTCCCCTCAATACATCAAGCTCCGCCCCCTCCACATCCATCTTGATGTAATCAACACTCTCATTCAATTCAGAAACAATGTTATCGAGTGTATCAACTTCAATCTCCAGATACCGGTTTCTCCGGTAAACAAGACTTGCAGCAGACCTGTAATCGAGGTAGAGTCTTTTCTTACCCGATTCACTCCAGAGGGCTTTATCAACAATTATTACATTATCCAGCTCATTTTCCTCAACATTTCTTCTCAAAAACTTCAGATTCTCTTTTTCCGGTTCAATTGCAATCACTTTTCCATCTTCTCCGACAGCTTTTGCAGCCTTCACAGTAAACATGCCGACAAACGCACCTGCATCCACGACAACATCTCCCTTTTCAGGCTTGAAAAATTGCTCATAGATATTAAAATAGAATATCTCAAGAAGAACACAAATAAAACTCAGAAAATTCTCGTCAGAAATGCCAAGCCTCCATTCAGCAAATGTGAGATAGGGAGGTATTCTGTTAATCTCAAATTCTCTCTGCCCGTAGAACTTTAAACCATTGCTGAGTTCAACAAAAATCTCATCATTCAGCTCTGCATACTCAATCAGCGTACCCGGCTTAATCTTCTTAATCTGCATTAAAAAAGTAAAAACAAAAAAGAAATAAAAAATTAGCCCTGAGACCTTCTTCTTTCCATGTCCTCCAAGAACTCCTTAGATGTTACAAGTGTTGTTGAACCTGAAGACCAGTAATCTGCCTTTCCTTCCATGATTAATTCCTGAACAATCTTGTCAACATCCCTCTTATTGAGTTTCAGGATTTTTGCCAGGTCTCTTGTTTTCCAGGCTTTATCCTTCATTTTTTCAAGAACTTTCTGCTTGTCTTCTTCAGTATATCCCATTTATGGTCACCAGTGTAACGTCTTTATCAGACTATTTAAATTTTCACCATCTGAATTGAGTTGTTGCTCTGTATGATGTATATTGATATGGTGTAACCCTGTAGTCGTCTATCAGATGCTGCGTGAATTCCAGTCCAGTCTTCTCAAAGAACTTCTCCCAGCCAATTCTCTCAGCCCACTCAATCAATCTTTCATGCTTTCTGGCTTCACTCGCCCACGTTTCAAGTATCTTTTTCACAACGTCGACAACCCCGGGCCATCTTGGTGGCTCGTTCGGTATCCATGGCACAACAACTTTTGATAAAGTTGGTAGGTGTCTTGCATTCGAAAGCTTACCTCCAACCATTATCGCTGCACCATCATTTTCAGGGTCGAACAGTGGCATGCCCGGACACATCGTGTAGCAGTTACCACAGAACATACACTTCTCAACATTAACTTCAACGGTTTTCTCCTTGGGTTTTGCTTTGATTGCTGCATTTGGACAGGATGCAACTGTTGTTGGCAATTCACACATTCTTCTTACACCGTCATCATCAACAAGAGGAGGTGTTCTGTGAATACCAACAATCGAGATGTCTGAAGCATGCACTGCCCCGCACATGTTTGCACAGCATGCCAACGCAAGTCTGCAGAGTGCCGGTAGTTTCATCTCCTCGAAATACTCAAACAGTTCGTCCATTACAGCTTTAACGATACCGCTTGCATCTATAGCAGGTGTGTGGCAGTGTACCCAGCCCTGAGTGTGGACCATGTTTGAGAGGGCGTATTTTCCTGCCGTAGCGTCATGTGTTCCACCAACAGGGAATCCCATAGCTTTGAGGTCATTTATAAGTGGATCGATGTTGCTCTCGTCTGTAATCAAGAATTCGACATTGTTTCGGCTTGTGAATCTCAAAAAACCATCGCAATACTTGTCTGCGAGGTCACAGAACTCTCGAAGAGTATAGATACTCAGAAGTCTTGGTGAAGCTGCTCTTACAGAATAAATTGCATCTCCATTCTCTGCAACATGCTTGAGAACACCGCATTTCAAAATCTCGTGATACTTCCATTTACCATAGTTCTTCTTTATTACCGGTGGAAGGAAATTTGCGTAGTGCGGAGGTCCGAAATCTGAAAAATAGTCCTTTTCTTTCCTCTTCGCTATAAATTCTTTCCAATCATTTAATCTCTGGTCAAGATCTACCATAGTATCCCCTCCTTAATCCTCCTCACCTGCTTCTCCTTTCAACTTCAGTCCTCTCTTCTCAAATTCCTTGACGATATCTGAGTGTACGAGTTCATCCTTTGCAAAGTACATGAACGGATTGTTTCTCGGTTCTTGTACATGCTGCGGTACTGCATCAACACCCGCAACCCTTAATGCTTCACTCATACCAAGTCTCCAGATAGTTTCACCAATCCTCTCTCTGAACTTTCCATATTCATCCCACCATTCCCACAATTCTGCAACCATATCTTTTATTTCATCATATGGTGGTTCCATCTCCATGAATGGGACAAACAACCATCCAAGAATCGCTCCTTCGAGCATTGGTGCTTTACCGCCGATCAGAATTGTAGCTCCTCTTTCATCTCCTGGAGCAAGTGCCTTTGGCATCTTGTTTATGCAGTGCATACATCTGACACAGTTTGCGTTGTCTATACTCAGAGTACTTCCATCCCATGACATGCAGCCCGTTGGACATAAATCAACAACTTCTGCCTGAATATCTATCTGACCTGCATACTCCTTAACAGCAGCACTGTCAATTTTTATGTCATCTTTCCACGTTCCAATAACAGCAAAGTCTGACCTTGCAATAGACGCAACACAGTCATTGGGGCAGCCAGCAAACTTTATTTTGAACTTGTATGGGAACATTGGTCTATGCAGTTCATTCTGGAATTCAGTTGTTATTTGATAACATGCTTCGAGTGTGTCATAGCAGGCAAATTCACACCTTGCAGGGCCTACGCAGCAGCTTGGTGTCCTGAAATCACCACCACTACCACCAATATCGAATGGAGTGTCGAGTTCAGCGAGTTCATCTCTGAGCGGTTGCAGTTGTTCTGTAAATGTTCCAAGCAGGACCATATCACCGGTTGAGCCATGGAAATTGGTTAATCCGCTTCCACGTCTCTCCCATATATCGCAAATTTCCCTCAATGCTTTGGATGTATAGAACCATCCTGAGGGCTGGTTTACACGAACGGTATGGAAGTGTGCAACCTCTGGGATTTCTTCAGCAAGATCGGAATACCTCCCAATGACTCCACCACCGTATCCTCTGACAGCTACAATACCACCGTGTTTCCAGTGGGTGATTTTGTCTCTAAATGATGTCTCTACTTGCTTTAAGACACCTTTCGCCATCACTGGTACTTCTTTTTCGGCTTTTTCATGTAGTTCTGCAGTCTTTTTAATCTCTTTCACAAAACTAGGGAATGGTCCCTTCTCTAATTCATCAAGTAAAGGCGTTTCTGACATTATCCACCTCCATTTGAATTTAAGAGAATTTTTTAGAACATATAAGTCTTTCGAATTTTAAGATTAACATGATTAATCATTGTAGAATCAACTGGATAAAACCAAAAAGTTTTTAGATTTTATGGAAAATCCCGGGATTTGAATGAATAATAACCAAAAATGCAAAAAAGGTAAAGTATTCCTTGTAGGGGCTGGCCCGGGGGATCCGGGACTTCTCACCGTAAAAGCATTGAAAGTTATTAAGAGCGCAGATATAATACTTTATGATAAACTTGTTGGGGAAGAAATAATAAAAATGTTAAAAGATTTAAATAAAAAAATAATCTATGTGGGAAAGAAAAGTAAAGAGAATGGTATGATAAGACAGAATGAAATCCATACATTGATTAGAAAATTTGTTGATGAAGGAAAAACTATTGCAAGACTGAAAGGTGGTGATCCCTTCGTCTTTGGAAGAGGTGGAGTGGAAGCTGAATTCCTCTCAAAAGAGGGAATTGATTTTGAAGTTATACCCGGAGTTAGCTCAATAAACTCTGTGCCAACTTATGCCGGGATACCCCTGACACACCCTGAGTTCTCTTCTTCCATTCTCGTGGTGACAGGCAGAGATGACATTGATGCCTGGAGCAAAGCTCCATTACACGGTACAATTGTCATCCTGATGGGAAGAGATACAATTCAGGAGTTATGTAACAGGTTAATTAAGGCGGGTAGGGACCCCCTTACCCCTGTTGCTGTGATTGAGAGTGGAACTACTGAGAGACAGAAAGTTATCAGAGGTGATCTCTTGACGATCTCCGAGACAGTAAAGGAAACGAATATGAACGGACCGGTTTTAATAGTGGTTGGAGATGTTGTCAAACTCTCTGAGGTTATAGATCACCACGTATAATCTCTAATATCCTTGTTCTCAATTTTCATTAAGGCTTCTGCTGCAGATTTGCGAACAAACCAGTGAGGGTCTGTTAGGGTAATCTCAAGATGCTCAACTGCCCTTCTATCCCCAATTTCTCCCAGCGCCTCAGCAGCTTTGTCTCTGAGGTCTTCCTCCTCGTCTTTCAATGCCTCAATCAACACTTCAACAGCTCTGGAATCCTTTAGAAGCCCGAGAGCTTTTGCTGCATTCTCTCTCATCTTTAAACTTATGTCTGTCTTTAACACGTCAATAAGGGGTTCGAGAGCAGGTTCTCCAATCTTTACGAGAGACCTTATTGCCTCCCTTCTCACCTTCCAGTGGTCATCTCTGAATACGTTTATTAGAATTTTAACTGCTTTTTCGCCGCCAATTTCTCCAAGAGCCTCTACTGCAGTCCTTCTCTCCTTCCAGTCCTTTTTTCTCAGAGAAATAATTAGCTCTTCTATACTGTGCTCCATAATTTAACCTCAATCAGAGTTGACCCAAGAATATTTCACTTTTGTGATTGGTGATTGTTTTGAATCACATCTGAACCAGCTTACTTAGAAATTTCGGAACATCTTCTTCGCTTTTTACAACAAACGCTCTGCTCAGAAGCTTCCGGTAAATTTCTTCAGCTTTATCACCCACAAAATTTCTTTCTTTGAATGGTGTGGAATCAATTACAATCAGTTTTTTCTTCTCCGTTGCCTTTAAAGCTGCCTGTAGGTTGAGGAGATTTCCAGCTCCTACACAGAGGTTAGTAAGAATTACGGCATCACTCCTGTCAATCATCTCCAGATTTTTAATGTATGAATCTCTGCTGATTGGTGAGAAGGGAGCTTCCGTTACCACATCCCCCACACCCAAAATGGCATCGATATCGGAATCAAGAGCATTCAAAACACCTGCGGAAAGGGAATATCCTCTGTCAGACATCAGGCGAATTATCTCTTCCCCGCTACCCCCACCACATATAACATGGATTTTTTTATTTCGGTTGTTATGAGGTTTTTTCCGGGAAATCGGAACGACAAATGGTCTTCCAGATTGTTTCCTTACAGAAACATCAGCCTGAAAGACTTCTCTGATATTTTTTTCAGTGATTATGTCCAGACCACCTGCAAATGCTATCCTGCCATCTTTTACCATCAGAATTTTGTCACAGAACGTTGATGCAAGATTGATATCATGAATTGCAATCAGAGAGGATGAACCTTCTCTCGTTTTTTCCCTCAAAATCTCCATAATCTCAATCTGAGATGAGATATCAAGGTGGGCAGTTGGCTCATCAAGCAGGAGTATGTCCGACTTCTGTGAGAATATTCTCGCTATGAGAACTTTCTGTTTCTCTCCTCCGCTCAGTTGAGAAAAAAGTCGATTTTCAAAACCAGTCAACCCGACATCTCTTATTGACTGGAGGGCTATTTTAACATCGCTTTCTGAAGGTTTTCTGTTGTAAGTTGTCCTTCCAAGAAGAACAACATCGAGAACTTTAAGATTTGTCTCTGCCCTTTCCTGTGGTAGGTAACCAATGTATCTCGCGATTTCCTCAATTTTCATCTCCTGCAATCTCATCTCATCAAGATAAACTGCTCCTTTTTCAGTCCTGAGAATTCCGTAAATTGTTCTGAGCAACGTTGTCTTACCGCTGCCATTGGGCCCGAGCAGGGCAACCATGTCTCCGTCATTGACGCTCAGCGTGATATCTGATAGAATTTCATTGCTGTTAATACTCAGCGTGATATTCTTTACCTCAAGCTGCATATTTGCCTCTCCTGAGCAGAAATATGAAGAAGGGAGAGCCAATCAATGCCGTGATAATTCCTACAGGTATTTCTCCTTCGGTTATCAGCCTTGCAATTACATCTACTAAGGGCATAAACGCTGCTCCGCAAAGAATTGCTGAAGGAAGCAGTATTCTGTTATCTTCACCAATTAATAACCTCATCGCATGAGGTACTATCAGTCCAACAAATCCAATCACTCCACTGACAGCCACCGCTGCAGAAGTCAGAAGCGCAGAAACTACTATCATCCTTTTCTTAAACACCTCAACATTCAACCCAACGCTCAGAGCGTGTTCTTCTCCGAGTAACACAGCATTCAATTTCCACGAGTTATACAATCCGAACGTGACTCCCAGAATAATGGGTAAAGTAATAACCTTCAGTTTAAACCAGTTTGCAGTCCAGAAACCCCCCATAACCCAGAAAACAACCTGATGCATGTCCTTCGCTGCAATATAGATGAGAAATGAGGTTACTCCCGATAAAAAGTATGCCATGGCAACACCCGCAAGTAATAGAGTCAGGACTGGCAATCCCGCTCTCGTCTTACCCAGCCTGTAAACTGCAAAAGCTGTGAGCAGAGATGCCAGAAAAGCAGCAGTGGTGATGTTTACAGCTGATGCTATACCCGCCACAATGACCAGTGCTGCACCAACGCTCGCTCCACTCGAAACTCCAAGTATGTAGGGGTCAGCAAGAGGGTTTCTGAAAAGAGCCTGCATGATTGTTCCCGAGGCAGCAAGAGCCATCCCTACAGCCATTGCTACAAGAGCTCTCGGCATTCTGACATCAACGATAATCGTTTTTGCTGTTGTATCTCTGAGACCATCAAATAAATCCACTCCAGATGAACCAAAGTTCAGTCCGATAAACAATGCAACCAGATCCAGAGTTATCAGAAGTATGATAAATTTAGCTTTCATAATACAGCGCCTTTTTTCCTGAAATTATAGCAACTCGCATAAACTCTGAAACAAATAGATGAATTTAATCATTTCGAATACAAAAACAGGAAAAGTATACAATTACGATATATTCAGAAAATGGAGACGAGATTCATTTTACGGGAGACGAGATTCATTTTACGCAAGAATTCTGGCATTCCAGACGTCTCCACTTTTCACACATTCCATAACAGTCTTTCCTGTTTTCTCAGCCCATATCTTTAAATCCCTCTCAAAAGTCGGGCAGTCAGCCTTCACCTTCAGTATCGAACCATTGGATAGCGTAACAACCTTGGAATGTATTCTGAGGATTGGCTGAGGGCATTTCAGGCCCTTCAAATCAATTTCAACTTCTTTCCTATCCGTTTCAACTTCAATCATCTTATCATCTCCTTTCCACTCTTCCGCTTTTGAAAAGTTTGAAACACTACTATGGTGGTCAGTAACTGGAATCTTGAGACTGGAACGAATTCCGGAATAATCTGAGACTGTTTTCAATGTGAGGATGAAAATAGCACCTCTCGGTTTGTTATCTTCAACCCGTATGCTTCCACCATACCTTTCAACAGTCTTTCTTGCAATGTAAAGTCCTAAACCTGTTCCCTTGCTATTTCCGGTAAATCCCTCTTCAAATATTTCTTCCTTTAATTCGTCAGGAACACCTGTACCGTTATCAGCAATTCTGATTTCAGTGTATTCACCATCATCCCTGACAGCAATCTCAACCCTGTCCGCCCTTCCATGAACAACAGCATTCCTTATTATATTCTCGATTACAGATACGAATGTTTCGTCTGCAAGAACCACGGAATCACCTTTTATGGTAAACTCAATACCTTCATTCATCCAGTTGTTGATTGCAGTCTGAAGAGTATCTCTGACATCGAACGGTCTGAGGCTGACGCCGGAAGAGACAAGTGATTCAAGCTCTCTCATCCTTTTAATCAACTCTACACTCCGTTCCACAGATTTGTATGCGGTTTCAAGGAACTTTCCATCTTTATTCTCTCTGTAAACCTCGATAGAACTGCTCACAACTGTAAGGTCATTCAGAATATCGTGTCTAAGGATTTTGTTAATCATACTAAGGACTTCATTAATCTGAATGAGTCTATCCTCGACCTTTTTTCGCTCTTCTATCTCTATATTAAGTTGCTTGTTCATCTCCTCAAGCTCTTTTGTTCTCTCACTCAAAATGTCTTCGAGATTCTCCTGATACCTCTTGAGCTCATCTGTAATCCTCTTGCGCCTTGTGATATCTCTCGCCACTCCGACTGCATACCACCTGTTTTTAATCTTGATAGAAGAAAGTGATAACTCGACAGGGAATTTTTCTCCACTCTTTCTCAGAGCTTCAAACTCAATGGTTTTACCTATAATTTTCCCTTTTCCAGTCTTTTTGAATTTTTCAAAGTTTTCATGGTACGAGTTATGGTATTTCTCAGGTGCGATGATGTGATGAAGTTCCTTTCCAATTACTTCGTCCTCAGTATAACCGAATATATTCTCCGCTGCTGGATTCCAGTAATTAATCAGACCATTATCGTCAATCATAATAATTGCGTCCTTGGCTGTGCTTGTAATAGCATGAAATGTGGTCATCTTCTCCTGTAACTCTTCAAGAATCTTCCTCTCCTTTGTTATATCCTCGACTATTTCTATTGCAGCGATGATATTTCTATTATCGTCAAATACTGGGGCAGAGATTACTCTGAAATTTCTGAAGTTCTCGCCTGTCAGAGTGTTGGTTATGGATTCATGGACTCTTCCATCTCTGAGTGTTTCACATGTTGGACAGTATGAGCAAATATTGTCTCTTGGAGGGTCATTAAATACTTCGTAACAAACTGGTTTTTTGGAGACATCGATTCCCGGGAACCATTCCCTCATCTGTCTGTTTAAAGAAATAATCTCCATGTTAGGATTGATAATGGCAACTCCAATCCCAATGTTATCAACAACTGCTCGATACATTAACCCGGACTCTCTCAGTTCACTCTCTATTGATTGTGTCCGTGAGGAAACTTTATTTTTCTTTGTTGTTTTTTTTCTCTCTGATTTCTTTCTCACTCTTTTAGTCCGGCCCCCCATTTCAACACCTCTCTAAAGTTTCTCCAGACTCTCTTCTGTGAGCCTGTACGTCTTTATCTCTTCTTCTCTCATCTCATCAAGTTCTTTCTTCAGTCTCTTTGACATCTCTTCAACTGTACTCAGAACTTTTTCACCTCCAAGCTCGTCTTTCAGTTCCAGAGTGTTCATTATAACTGCAAGTGGATTCCTCAATCTATCCGCAGAAGTCTCAAACTGCATCAAATTAGCGGCAAGCTGCTCAAGTGCTTCTCGTCTACTTCTGTCTACCTTACACGCATTTTTAATCGCTTCATTAATCCTCTGTATAATCTCTGTATATATTCCGGGCATCTCCCACTCAACTTCTGCGTCAAAATCCCCTTTTGCAATCTGATTTACTGCATCTGATATGTTCCTTAACCCGAGGTCGAGAGAAATTGACATCTCATTGGTAACATATCCAATTTCAGCGAATATGCCCTTCAGTATCGAGACATCAACCATTTTTGTCAGGTCACCATCCCTGATAGCTGTGCATACTTCCTGAATCTGGTGTATTACATTGTTGAGCTGTTTGATTGCCTGATTGATGTTGCCTGCAATCTCTCTGTATATTCCGGGCATCTCCCACTCAACCTCGGTACTGAAATTACCCTCTGCTATCTGCCTGATAGCATCCGATATATTTCTCAACCCCAGGTCCAGAGAAATACTGAGTGTGTTTAACGCCTCGCCAATCTCAACAAAGTCTTTATGAAGTTCTGAAGCAACAAGTGTTTTCGATAAATCTCCTTCAGCGAGTGAGATTAACATGTCCATAATCTTCAGAGAAGACTCCTTAACTTCCGTAAAATCTTCAAACAGTTCAATGATTGCTATAACCTCACCGGCATTGTTCACGATTGGTGCATGGTTTGCCTTCAGATATCTTACCTTTCCAGTAGGAAGTGTGACCTTTACATTAATATTGCTTCTATTTGTTTCGGGATGTTTTTTGTAAATATTTAAAGGACATTTTTCGGAATAACAGTGCTCTGACCTGAAAACTTCATAACATCTCTTCCCGATTAAATTCTTTGCATTTTCAAAATTTGCAAGTTTAGCACAGACCTCATTTGCAAAGATAATTCTACCATTGAGCGTAACTATATAGATGGGAATTGAAATGTTCTCAATCCCGGTGATAATTTGACTCAGATGAATTCCTTCTTTTTTCAATACATTCTTGAAATCTAATTTCTTCTCTTTTAATCTGATTCTTTCAGTATTTGACATTCTCATCAACTCTTAATTAGCTCACAATCTCATATCCTGATTTTCGCATAATACGTACCGTCGTTTTTCACACATTCCATAACAGTCTTTCCTGTTTTCTCAGCCCATATCTTTAAATCCCTCTCAAAAGTCGGGCAGTCAGCCTTCACCTTCAGTATCGAACCATTGGATAGCGTAACAACCTTGGAATGTATTCTGAGGATTGGCTGAGGGCATTTCAGGCCCTTCAAATCAATTTCAACTTCTTTCCTATCCGTTTCAACTTCAATCATCTTATCATCTCCTTTCCACTCTTCCGCTTTTGAAAAGTTTGAAACACTACTATGGTGGTCAGTAACTGGAATCTTGAGACTGGAACGAATTCCGGAATAATCTGAGACTGTTTTCAATGTGAGGATGAAAATAGCACCTCTCGGTTTGTTATCTTCAACCCGTATGCTTCCACCATACCTTTCAACAGTCTTTCTTGCAATGTAAAGTCCTAAACCTGTTCCCTTGCTATTTCCGGTAAATCCCTCTTCAAATATTTCTTCCTTTAATTCGTCAGGAACACCTGTACCGTTATCAGCAATTCTGATTTCAGTGTATTCACCATCATCCCTGACAGCAATCTCAACCCTGTCCGCCCTTCCATGAACAACAGCATTCCTTATTATATTCTCGATTACAGATACGAATGCTTCGTCTGCAAGAACTGTCGAGTCTCCTTCAAGTTTCAGAGCATATTCACTACTGGTGTGTTTTTTTGTGTATTCTTCTATAATTTCCTTAATATTGAATGGTTTCAGACTGCTGCCTGAAGAGACAAGTGATTCAAGCTCTCTCATCTTTTTAATCAGCTTTACACTCTTGTTTATCGCATTCATAATATTTTCAAGAAGTTTATCATCCTTATTCTCTCTGTAAACCTCGATAGAACTGCTCACAACTGCAAGGTCATTCAGAATATCGTGTCTCAGAATCTTATTAATCATGCTCAGCACTTCATTAATCTGCATAAGTGCATCCCGTGACTGCTTTCTTTCAGTAATGTCTTCAACCATCCCCTGAATGGCAACTACTTTTCCAGAATGATCCTTAATCGGAGTCAGGAATAGCCGGCAGTAAACCTCTCTCCGCCACTTAGACCTGTATGGTGCCTCAGTTATTAAAGGAATTCCCGTTTCTATACATTGTTTTATCATTCCAGAAATTCCAGTGTTTACAAGGGGGGGAAAAGTAAGAAGATTTATCTCCATTGTAGCACTTGAAGAAGGAGAACCAAGTAATTCGAGAAGTGACTCATTCACGATTTCGATATGTCCATCCACCCTGGCTCTGAACACTCCAAGAGGAGAATTATCAATGAGTAATCTGTAAGCCTCCTCACTCTCAATCAATGCCTCTTCTATCTTTTTTCTTTCGGAGATATCTCTTATAATTGCCACTGTGGCAGGTTCACCTTCATAATCAATTGTCGAAGCACTAACTTCAACAGGTATTATTTTGCCTGCTCTCGAGATGATTCTCATCTCATATCTTTCAGGCGGGTTTCTAATATCCACATTTTCATAAATGTTCTTAATAAATTCGTTGGACTCAGAAGATACAAAATTTGCAAAATAATTACCCAGTAATTCTTCTTTTGAGAGTCCCGTTATACCGCAAATTTTGGAGTTAACAAACCTCAGTACTCCATCCTGTATTACCACAATCCCGTCATTACCCTTTTCAACAAGATTCAGGTAGATATTTTCGATTATTCTGGATTCGTAATCATTTTCGGAGTGGATATTAACACCTCTGCTTTTTTAATTATCCCATTGATTCTCACTTTCAATTTTTTTTAAATATTATAATTGTAATCATTAACTAAATAAGAATAGTTAAATTCGTCATGGTGATGAATTCGATAACAGTATATTATATGCAATTTCAATCTAAGTAGTGATTTAAGGGAAAACTAATTAATTTTAAACCCAGTCTGTTCCCATGAATCTTACCGGTATGAATACGGGTGTTAAGGTGGTGGATATCTCAGATAAGAAAGATGTTCCGAGGGTTGCAATTGCTGAAGGGTGTATTAAACTTAAGGACGGTACGCTAAAGGCTATTACTGAAAATAAAATTAAAAAGGGAGATGTATTATCGGTAGCAAGCACAGCAGCAATTCTTGCAGTTAAAAAAACACCTGAGTTAATTCCGATGTGTCACCCGATTCCAGTCACTTCTATTGATGTCACATTCACCATTAACAACGGGATTAGGGTTACATGCACTGTTAAATCAATGGGAAAAACAGGGGTGGAGATGGAAGCGATAACAGGCGTGAGCGCAGCTCTCATCACAATCTGGGACATGGTGAAATACCTTGAGAAAGATAAATCAGGTAACTACCCCGATACAGTTATCGAGAATATCAGGGTGGTAAAAAAAGTGAAAGGGTGATATTATGTGGAAACTCCTTTTTTACTCTATCATTTTAATCTGAATGATGATGGACAGGCGCTTCCAACAACTCTGACCGGTAAAATAGCTTCAAAGTATCTCATAGACTCAGAGGAGCAGGAGAGGAGGAAAGCAGAGATGAAAAAGATTTGCATACAGTGTCACAGTACTGACTGGGTAAACAATCAGTTCACAAAACTTGAAAAAAATGCAGAGGATACTGACAGGATGGTTCTTGAAGCAACAAAGTTGATGAATGAGGGATGGGAAAGAGGTATCGCAGGATTGTTTCTTCAGCTATTCTCAGAAGGAAATATAGATGTTCTAAATTCCACTATTTTGTCCACTTTTAAATTTCAATAAAGCTTTCTAAAGCTTTAATTCCCAAAAAGATAATTGACCTTAAAGCTTTACGAAAGTATCGATTTTAACTTTGAGTTTCTACTATTAGAGTATTAGACAAAACATTTTTAACCAATAACTACAAAATGGCTACATGGGACGAAAACCTGAAAAAGAAGTTGTTAAGTGGTTAACTGCAGAAGAACTGAATGAAGAAATCCGAAAAAAGAAG
>Ga0209426_1000559_pt1 | contig 35318 bp, 34 predicted proteins | sample Deesub1362B_J571_FD_187697 | JGI IMG/M metagenome (GOLD analysis project Ga0209426, IMG submission 187697) | Deep oceanic, basalt-hosted subsurface ecosystem from Juan de Fuca Ridge flank, Pacific Ocean, CORK Borehole 1362B_J2.571 (SPAdes)... ...
AGCGCCTTTAAGATATTATATAGACTGCTTTATAAAAGACTCTCAGCAGTCCAATATGTTATGGACGCTTACAAAAAATTGACCATATTAATTAATTAATTTATAATCAAAAAGAAATGAAATGGGTATATATTGAGGACATAGCTAAACATGTGGGAGAAAGGGTAGAACTCAGAGGATGGGTTTACAATAAACGTTCAAGTGGGAGAGTTCGTTTTCTTTTAATTAGAGATGGAACAGGAATTTTGCAATGTACAATTTTTAGCCTCGAGAAAGAACACCCTCTTTTTAACAAATTTGAAGAACTCACACAAGAATCCTCTCTTATTGTAAGAGGAAAAGTTAAAGAAGATAAAAGAGCTCCTGGTGGATATGAATTAGAAATAGAAGATATTAAAATAATTCATATTGCCCAAGATTATCCAATTACTCCTAAGCCTCATGGGATATCCTTTCTCATGGATCACCGTCATTTATGGCTTCGTTCCTCTCGTCAGAATGCAATTCTTCAGATTAGAGTAGAAGTTATTAGAGCAATTCGAGATTTCTTTGATAGTAGAGGATTTAGATTGATGGATACTCCAATACTCACTCCAAGTGCATGTGAAGGAACAACCACTCTTTTTGAAACAAAATATTTTGACGAAAAAGCTTATTTAAGCCAGTCAGGACAATTATACAATGAGGCGACAGCTATGGCTTTTGGAAAAGTTTATTGCTTTGGTCCAACTTTCAGAGCGGAAAAATCAAAAACAAGAAGACACTTATTGGAATTTTGGATGGTTGAACCAGAAGTAGCATTTGCTACTCTTGATGACATAATTGAATTAGGAGAAGATTTAATTGTTTATATTATTTCAAGGGTTCTGGATAGAAGAAAAAAAGAACTTGAAATATTAAATAGGGATATTAAACCATTAGAAAAAATAACTAAGCCATTTCCGCGAATTACTTATAAAGAAGGAATATCAATTTTAAAAGAGAAAGGCTCAAAAATTGAATTCGGAGATGATTTTGGTGCACCTGAGGAAACTATTCTATCAAAAAATTTTGAAAAACCAGTTTGTGTAACCCATTATCCTTTAAAAGTAAAAGCATTTTATATGCAACCAGATCCAGAAAATCCAGATTTAGCTCTTTGTGTGGATGTATTAGCTCCAGAAGGTTATGGAGAAATAATAGGAGGAGGGCAGAGAATTCATGATTATGATTTACTCCTTAAAAAAATAAAAGAGCACGATTTGCCTATAGAAAACTATCAGTGGTACCTAGATTTAAGAAAATATGGGTCAGTTCCTCATGCAGGTTTTGGTCTTGGAATTGAAAGAACTGTTGCGTGGATATGTAAAATAGATCACATTAGAGAAACAATTCCCTTTCCAAGAATGCTCTACCGGATGTATCCATAATAGATTTCATTATAAATTCAATGAATAAAATTGGTGTAATTAGTTTAGGATGCGCTAAAAATTTAGTGGATACTGAAATTATGCTTGGATTACTTGATAATGCAGGTTATAAAATTACCAACTCTTACCATAATGCTGAAATTGTAATAATTAATACCTGTGGTTTTATTCAAGAAGCTAAAGAAGAATCTATTGAAGCTATACTTGAGGCTATAAAATTTAAGGAATCTGGTAAAGTAAAAAAAATCATTGTTACAGGATGTTTAAGTCAGAGATACCGAAAAGAACTTGAGAAGGAATTTCCAGAAGTTGATATATTTTTAGGTGTAAATGAATATATTTATATTAAAGATGCAATTGAAAAAAATAAAATTCCTTGGTCAAAGAAATTATTTCTTCCTGATCATACTTATCCACGTTTACTTACCACATCGCCGATATGGGCATATTTGAAAATTTCTGAGGGTTGTTCACATCAGTGCTCTTTCTGTACCATTCCACTTATAAGAGGTCCTTATCGCTCAAGATCGATTGATTCAATTTTTGAAGAAGCCATAAACCTTGCTTCAAGAGGAATTAAAGAAATTAATATTATTTCTCAAGATACTACTTATTATGGAAAAGATTTAGGTTTGAAAGATGGGCTTGTTAAGTTACTTCAAAAATTGATAAATATAAAGAATATAAAATGGATTAGAATACTTTATTGTCTACCTGAGGAAATTACTGATTCTTTCCTTGAAATTCTTCGGGAAGAAAAAATTTGTTCTTATCTTGATATTCCTTTTCAGCATTCTGATAAAAAAATAATAAATATGATGAAGAGGAAATTTTATGGGAAAAAGGCTCTGGAATTAATTGAAAAAATAAGGAAAAAAATTCCTGACATTACAATTCGAACGTCTCTAATAGTTGGTTTTCCAGGAGAAGGAGAAAATGAATTTAGAGATTTAAAGCAGTTCTGTAAAATAGCACAATTTGATCGTTTAGGAGTTTTCTCTTATTCAAGAGAAGAAGGAACAGAGGCCTTTTCCTTAGGAGATCCAGTTCCTTCAAGAATTAAGGAAAAAAGAAAAAAAGAAATCATGGAATTGCAGGCAGCAATTTCTTACAAGAAAAACAAAGCAATGATTGGAAGAAGAGTAGAAGTATTGGTTGAAGGAAAGTTAAAAGAAAATCAGGAATTTTTAATTGGAAGATTAAAAAGCCAAGCTCCTGAGGTTGATGGAGTTGTTTTTGTGGAAAATAATAAAAATTATAACTTTAATTCCATTATTAATATTGAAATATGTGATGCTTATACATATGATTTAAAAGGAAGGATAATTAATTGAAAGCATTGTCAAAAATTATTTCTACTTTTTTTGGGGTTGGCTACTTACCTCAATTTCCTGGAACAGTTGCAAGTGCTTTAACAATTATAGCCTATTATTTTCTTTTACATCGTTTAAACTGGATACCTTTTATTTTTCTAATTATTTTTGTATTTTTAGTAGGAGTTTATTTTTCAAATCTTCATCAAAGGGACTCAGAGGAGGAAGACCCTTCAAAAATTGTAATTGATGAGGTTGGAGGTCAATTAGCAGGTATTTTTTTAGTTCCTCCTCGTCTATTTTACCTTTTTTTAGCTTTTTTAATTTTTCGCTATCTTGATATAGTTAAACCTTTTTCTCTTAAAAAAGTAGAAGCTCTTCCAGGAGGATGGGGGGTTATGGTGGATGATCTTGTAGCTGGGATTTTAACAGCAATAATTATGCACTTAATTTTAATTTTTGTATAATGACCAGATTAAGAGCAGAAATAATTGCAATTGGATCTGAACTTTTAACTCCTTATTATGTTGATACAAATTCTCTTTATTTAACTGAAAAACTTAATAGCATTGGAATTGAAGTAAGATTTAAGACCATTGTAGGAGATAGCAAAGAAGATATTATTCAATGTATAAAACATGCTCTTTCGAGATCCCAAATAATTATTGCATGTGGAGGTTTAGGACCAACTGAAGATGATATAACAAGGGAATGTTTTTCAAAGGCTTTAAATAAGAAACTCGTCTTTTTTTCAGAAATAGAGGAGAAAATTAGAGAAAGATTCAGAAAAAGAGGTTTATCAATGCCCTCAATTTGCAAAAAACAAGCTTATATATTAGAGGGAGCAAAAATTCTAATAAATGAATGGGGCACAGCACCTGGCATGGAAATAAAAGAAGGAGAGAAGTTTATTTTTATTTTACCAGGTCCTCCTCAGGAACTTAAACCAATGTTTGAAAAATATATATTTAATGAATTAAAAAAAATAAGTAAACAATTTGTCTGTTTTAAATCCATAAAAATTACTGGATTAACAGAATCTCAAACTGAATCTCTAATTTTTGATTTATATAAAAATATTGAAAATCCAAAAATACACATTTTAGCTTATCCAGGACAGATAGTAATTCATGTCTTAGCCTACTCTAATAATGATTATAAAGAAGCAGAATCTCTTGTTCAGAATATAATAGATAAATTTAAAGAAAGACTAAAGGATAATATTTTTTCAACTGATGGAGAAGAATTAGAGGAAGTTATTGGAAAATTATTAAAAAAAAGAAATGAAACCTTAGCAGTTGCAGAATCTTGTACTGGTGGTTATCTTTCTCATCGTATAACTAATGTTTCAGGTAGTTCTAATTATTTTGAAAGGGGTTTTGTTACGTATAGCAATAAAGCTAAGATAGAGAATTTAGGAGTTTCAAAAGATTTAATTTTAAAATTTGGAGCTGTAAGCAAGGAGGTTGCAGAAGCAATGGCAGTTGGGATAAGAAGAATAGCAAAGACTGATTATGGATTGTCAATAACAGGAATTGCAGGTCCTACAGGTGGAACTCCTACAAAACCTGTTGGACTTGTGTTTATTGGATTTGCTTGGAAAAATGGAGTTTTGGTTACACGAAATCAATTCTTGGGTGGTAGAGAATCAATAAAATTTCAATCCACTCAAAAAGCTTTAGATATGCTTCGAAGATATTTAATTCATAATAAATAATTAAAAAAATGAGATTGTTCATAGCAATTGAGCTATCATCAGAAGTTAAAAAAGGTTTAATGGAATTAATCAATATATTAAAGAGTAAAGGAGAAGGTGTAAAATGGGTTAATCCAGAGAATATTCATTTAACTCTTAAGTTTTTAGGAGAAACCTCCCCTTCAAGGATTCAGGAAATAACTGATTCATTAAAAAAATCAGTTAAAAATTTCTCTTCCTTTTACCTTTCGATTAAAGGAACAGGTTGCTTCCCATCAGAAAAAAAGCCACCAAGGGTATTATGGGTAGGAGTTGAGCATAATAATTATTTAATTGATTTCCAGAGAGAAATAGAGAAAAATTTAAAGGAAATAGGATTTCCAGAGGAAGAGAGAAAATTTATCCCACATTTAACATTGGGAAGAGTGAAATCACCAAGCAGACTTGGATTAATAAAAGAAGAACATGAAAAACATAAAGAAAAATTCTTTGGCAAGATAAAAGTAAAAGAAATAATTCTTTTTCAAAGTATTTTAAAACCAGAAGGAGCAGAATATATACCACTGGCACGTATTAGTTTAAAATGAAAATTGCATTATATTTATTCTTTTCATACTTTTTTGGTTCAATACCCACTGGTTATATTCTATTCTGGTTGAGTGAAAAAAAAGATATTAGAAAACTTGGGAGTGGTAATATAGGATTTGCTAATGTAACAAGATTGAAAGGCCTTTCTCTTGGAATTCCTGTATTAATTTTTGACTTTCTGAAAGGCTTTTTTCCTGTTTGGATAGGTTTAAGAGTTTTTGACAATTTAATTTTAGCTTTAATTGGTGGTTTTTTAGCATGTTTTGGCCATATTTATCCTATATTTTTAAAATTTAAGGGAGGAAAAGGATTCGCTACTGCCCTTGGCATTTTTACAGGAACTTTCTTCATAGGAGCAATAATAATTGCAGGCATAGCTATTTTATTAATAATAATTACTGGTTATGTTTCAGTAGCCTCAATTATAGGGGTTATATTATATCCAATTATTTTAATCATTTTTGGAAAACCTCTAATTATTGTTTTAATTGCTTCTCTTATTTCAGTTATGATTATCTATCGGCACAAAGAAAACATAAAAAGACTAATAGAACGTAAGGAAAGGAAAATAATAAAGAAATAATGCATGATTTAAAGGAAAAAAATAAAGCTAGTGTAATTGGAGGAGGTTCGTGGGGAACTGCTTTTGCTATTCATTTAGCTTCTCTTGGCATAGAGACTTCCCTTTGGATAAGGGAGCCAGAAGTTTATCAAAAAGCAAGAAAATTCAGAGAAAATAAAGTTTTTCTTCCAGGATTTATTTTTCCTCCAAAATTATATCCTTCAAATGAACTCAAAGAAGTAGCTGAGTATTCAGAATTAATTTTTATTGCTGTTCCTTCAGAGTATTGTCGACAACTATATAATCAAATAGCTCCTTATATTGGAAAAGATAAAATAATAGTTAGTTTAACTAAAGGAATCGAGAAAAAGAGCTTAAAGACAATGAGTCAAATTATGGAGGAGATTTTTGATTCAGCGGTTCTCAAGAATTTAGCAGTGCTCTCTGGTCCAAGTTTTGCGCTTGAAGTTATCAAGAAACACCCCACTACTGTTGTAATTGCAAGTAAAAATAAAAAAGTAGCTCAATTCGTTCAAGAAATTATTTCATCCTCCTATTTCCGTCCCTATATTAATAATGATGTAATAGGTGTTGAATTGGCTGGAGCATTAAAAAATGTAATTGCAATAGCAGCTGGTATAGTGGATGGACTCGGCTATGGGATGAATTCTCTTGCTGCTATTGTGACAAGAGGTTTAGTTGAAATTACAAGACTTGGTATTAAACTTGGGGCTTTACCTCAGACTTTTTCAGGACTTGCTGGAATGGGGGATTTAATTCTCACGTGTTTTGGAAAATTAAGCAGAAATAGATATGTTGGTTATGAATTGGGCAAGGGGAAAAGTATACATGAAATTACTTCCAAAATGAAAATGGTAGCTGAAGGAATAAATACAACCTGGTCTGCTTATAATCTTGCAAAAAAAGAAAGAGTTGAGATGCCCATAGTTGAAAAAGTTTATGAAATTATTTATGAAAATAAACCCCCACAAAAAGCAGTTATGGAATTAATGGCCAGAAAACTGAAGGAGGAATATCCATGAAAAAAATATTTTTAATTCTCCTTATTATAATTAATTTAGTTTTTTGTGCAACTACTAATAAAGATTTAGCTAGAAAAAGAGCAAAAGATTTCAAGTATCAGTATAATTTGGGTCTTTTCCATTTAAATGAAGGAAATTTTGTACAGGCAATTAAACATCTAAACACGTGTTTAAATTTAAATCCAAAATATTATTTGGCTTATAATGCTTTAGGATTGACTTATGCTATGCAAGGAAATTTGGAAAAGGCAATAGAATATTATAAAAAATGTTTAGAAATTAATCCTGATTTTCCAGAAGCCCATAACAATTTAGGTATAATCTATCAGCATATGGGTTTTCTAGATAAAGCAAAGGAAGAATATTTAAAAGCTGTAAGTTATCCCCGATATCCTCATAAGGAACTTCCTTATTATAATTTAGCTCTTCTTTCTTTAACCCAGGATAAGGCTGAACAAGCATTGAATTATATAGATTTAGCTTTGAGAGAAAATGATAAATATGGAATGGGATATAATTTGAAAGGAACAATTTTAGAAAAATTAGGAGATTTGGAGGGAGCAATAAATAATTATAAGAAGGCTTTAAAAATCGTTCCAGAGGAAGTAAATTTTATGTTTAATTTGGCAGTAGCTCTTTTTAAAAATAAAAATTATGATGAAGCTGAGAATGTATTTGAAAAACTTCTTAAGAGGCCAATTACACAGCAAATGAAAAGTAAAATTGAGGATTATTTAAATAAGATTAAAAAAATAATTTTTTAATTAAGTTCCCTCTGCCCATTCCTCCAAATACTTTCTCTGCTCTGGAGTAAGAGAATCAATTTTAATTCCCATTGATTTCAATTTCAAATGCGCAATTTCTTCATCTATTTCTTTCGGCACTGGATAAACTTCATTTTTCATTTTTTCTGCATTTTTAACTAAATAAACAACTGAAAGAGCCTGATTGGAGAAGCTCATATCCATAACAACAGCAGGATGACCTTCAGCTGCGGAAAGATTAATAAGCCTTCCTTCAGCTAAAAGATAAATTTTCTTTTTATTTTTCAAGGTATATTCATCAACAAATTCTCTTATTTTTCTGTGTGAGATGCTTAATTCCTTTAAAGCTGGAATATCAATTTCAACATTAAAATGTCCTGAATTTGCAACAATTGCTCCATTCTTCATATTTTCAAAATGTTCTCTTCTAATTACATTCTTATTTCCAGTTACTGTTACAAATATATCCCCAATTTTAGAAGCTTCTTCCATGCTCATAACTCTGAAGCCATCCATTACTGCTTCTAAAGCCCTAATTGGGTTTACTTCTGTTATAATAACATGAGCACCAGCACCTTTTGCTCTCATTGCAACGCCTTTTCCACACCAGCCATAACCAGATATAACAAAATTCAAGCCAGCTAATAAAATGTTAGTTGCTCTTAGTATTCCATCTATTGTGCTCTGTCCTGTACCATATCTATTATCAAAAAGATATTTAGTTCGGGCATCATTAACGGAGATTATTGGATAGTAAAGAACACCATGAGAAGCCATACTTCTAAGCCTTAAAACTCCTGTAGTAGTTTCTTCAGTGCCACCAATAATACCTTTGAGGGTTTCTTTTCTTTCTGAGTGTGCAGTTGAAACCAAATCAGCTCCATCATCCATAGTGATTAAGGGTTTATGATTAAGGGCTTTATGGATGTGCTCATAATATTTTTTATTATCTTCTCCCTTAATGGCAAAGACAGGAACTTGATAGTGTTTAACTAAGGAAGCAGCAACATCATCCTGAGTACTCAAAGGATTGGACGCTGTTAAAACAACATTGGCGCCCCCGAGCTTTAAAGCTTCCATTAAATTGGCTGTTTCAGAAGTTACATGAAGACAAGCTGAAATTTTGACTCCTTTTAAAGGTTTTTCTCTATTGAATTTTTCTTTTATATATTTAAGAACAGGCATATGTTTTTCTGCCCATTCAATTTTTAATTTTCCTTTTTCAGCTAAGGATATGTCTCTAATATCATAATCCATTTTATTTTCCTCCAATTTAATAATCTTTAGTCCAAACCTGCTTCTTTCCTCAGAATTTCTGCTTTATTAGTTTTTTCCCATGTAAATTCTTTCTCATTTCTTCCAAAATGCCCATAAACTGCAGTTTTCTTATAAATCGGGCGCAAAAGATCTAAAGACTCAATCATTCCTTTTGGGGTAAGTTTAAAATGGCTCCATATAAGTTCTTTTATTAAATCTTCCGAGATTTTTGCGGTCCCAAAAGTATCAACCATTACTGAAACAGGATAAGAAACTCCAATTGCATAGGCTAATTGAACCTCTACTTTGTCAGCAAGACCAGCAGCAACGATATTTTTTGCTATATATCGCGCCGTGTAAGAACCGGAACGGTCAACTTTCGTTGGATCTTTTCCTGAAAAGCAACCTCCACCATGACTTCCTACACCACCATATGTATCGACAATAATTTTTCTTCCTGTAAGTCCTGTGTCAGCCCATGGACCACCTCTTACGAATTTTCCTGTTTCATTAATATAAATTTTTGTTCTTTTATCTAATAAATGTTCTGGAATTACAGCTTTTATAACTGTTTCAATTAGTTCTTCTCGAAGTTTTTTAATGTTCACATTTGGATCATGCTGGGCAGCAAGAACTATTGCTTCCACTCGAACTGGTCTATCTCCAAAATACTCAATTGTAACCTGTGATTTTCCGTCTGGTCTTAAATAGGGAAGAATATTTTCCTTTCTTACTTGAGCTAACCTCTTACATAATTTATGTGCAAGCATTATTGGCATAGGCATTAATTCTGGTGTTTCCTTACACGCATAGCCAAACATGAGACCTTGATCGCCTGCTCCCAGTTCTTCTCCTTTGTCCACACCAATTGCAATATCTGGAGATTGCTCTTGAATGGAAGCAATCACTGCACATGTTTCAAAATCAAAGCCATATTCAGCCCTTGTATATCCAATATCTCTTACAGTTTCTCTTATAATTTTTTGAAAATCAGCATATCCTTCAGTTGTTATCTCACCTGCTATAAAAACCAGACCATTTGTAACAAGAGTTTCACATGCAACTCTACTTCTTGGATCTTGACTAATTAAATCGTCAAGGATGGCGTCTGATATTTGATCGCAAATTTTATCAGGATGGCCTTCAGTTACTGATTCTGAGGTGAATAAGTGCTTTCCTTCAATGCTCATTTCTCACCTCCTTTTTATAGAATTAACACAAAAAATAGCACAAAAATATATTCTTTTCAACCAAAATAAAATTAATAAAGATTTGAATATGAAGGAAGAATTGATAGGAGGCAATTAAAAAATAAAATTTAGAAATCACAAAATGGAAAAAGAGAAATTATTGTGATCAATTAAGTTCACAAATTTTAATGTTTATAGAATTCTGATATTTTTTCGATTATGTATTCTTTCTGTTCAATAGTCAATTCAGGGTAAATTGGAAGGGATAAAACTGTTTTTGAAGCTTCTTCAGAAACTGGTAAATCTCCCTTTTTATACCCTAAATATTTAAAACATTCTTGAAGATGGAGAGGAATAGGATAATATATTTCTGTTGCGATTCCATTTTCTTTAAGAAATTCTCTGAGTTTATCTCTATTTCTTGCTCGAATAGTATATTGATTATAGATATGGTAATTTTTGTCTCCACTGTTTTTATAAATGGGAAGGGGAATTTGTATATATTTCTTTCCAATTAAATTTGATTCTTCAAGTCTCCTATTATAATATTCAGCATTCTCTCTTCTTTTTTTTGACCATTCATCTAAATATTTTAATTTAACATTTAAAATTGCAGCCTGAAGCGCATCTAATCTGAAATTTCCTCCAATTATTTTATGATAATATTTTGGCTCAGCACCATGAACTCTAAGTATTTTAATTTTACAATAGAGATTTTTGTCATTGGTAACAACCATTCCACCATCACCATATCCACCAAGATTTTTCGATGGAAAGAAGGAGAAGATTCCAATATCTCCTATTGAGCCAGCTTTTCTTCCTTTATATTCAGCTCCTATTGATTGGGCTGCATCTTCAATCACATAAAGATTATATTTTTTTGCAATTTCTAGAATAGGATCCATGTCTGCACATTGTCCAAAAAGATGAATGGGAATAATACATTTAATTTTGAATTTTGATTTTTGAGTTTTGAATTTAATTAAATCATATAATTTATTAGGGTCAATATTATAAGTTATAGGATCAATATCCACAAAAACTGGAATAGCATTAAGTCTTGCAATTACTCCTGCAGTAGAGAAAAAAGTAAAAGGAGTTGTGATAATTTCATCACCTGGTTTTATATCTAAAGCCATTAAAGATACTAAAAGTGCATCTGTGCCTGAAGAAACACCAACAGCATATTTTGTTCCTGAATAATTTGCAATGTTTTTTTCCAATTCCTCAACCTTTGATCCCAATATAAATTGTTGGGACTCTAATACTTCCTCTATAACAGATTTTATCTCTTCTTTAATTTTTGAATATTGCGCTTTTAAATCAAGTAAAGGAATTTTCATTTTTTTTCTTTTATCAGAAATTTCTGATTTTGTAAAGAATTCTTAAAATATATGAATTTAAAACATTTATATTTATAAATTTGACTTCTGATGTTATTTGGCTTATATTTTACAAAGAAGAGGGAAAAATGAAAGGATTAAAAGTAAAAATTGTTATTTCACTTGTTTTAATATCTTTTTTCTTTCTTTTCCAATGTTCAAAAACACCAACTTCACCAGATGAACCATTTTCTACAAATGTCTCAAATAAAACTATAAATTTAACTACCTCAGGCTTTCTCCAATTGATTTTGAAAGATAAACCTGTGGACAATGCCCTAAATATCTTTGTTACTATTAACAGAATAAGAGTTCATCAGGCTTCTCCATCCAATTTTATTGTGCTTTCAGAGGAAGAACAGGAATTTGATTTGCTTGCTCTAAAAAATGATCCTCAGCCTATTTTGGAAACAGAGATGGAACCTGGTCTCTATACCCAAATTAGATTGTCAATAGTTTCAGGAAGAATAGTTTTTGAGGATGGAGAATATGAGCTTAGAGTTCCGAGCGATGAAATTAAAGTTCCAGTTGTATTTGAAATTAAAGAAAAAGGGACTGTACAAATTATTCTTGATTTTGATGCTGAGAAATCTATAAAAGTAACAGGAACAGGAAAGAATAAGATTTACATTTTGAGACCAGTTATTAAAGTAGAAAGCGTAAGATACCCTTAAAAAAATAATATTTTTTCTAAAAATTAATTTTTTAAAAAGAAAGTAGTTTTTTAATTCATATCGGGGCGAGGGGATTTGAACCCCTGACCTCTTGCTCCCGAAGCAAGCGCGCTAACCAAGCTGCGCTACGCCCCGCTTTTTAAGTATTTATTTGTAATTATAGCAAAAACTCATTTAAATATTAATTTGATAATGATAAACCCTATAATTAATAAAATTAGAAACAAAAGGGCAAGAAGATCAAAGTATTTATCAATAAAACTTTTAACTTTTTCACCAAAAATACGAAAAAATCCTGCTACAAGAAAGAATCGGGCTGACCTACTTATGCTGGAGGCAAGTAAAAATAAAGAGAAGTTAATATTAAAAGCTCCAGCACTAATAGTAATGACTTTATAGGGAATAATAGTAAATCCTGCACTGAAAACAATCCAGAAATTCCAAGCATCGTATTTGACTTTAATAGCTTGAAAAAGATTTTCTGTAAATCCAGGAACATAATTAAAAAAGAAATGTGCGATATTAGAGTAAACTCCTGGTGATACCCACCATAGTTTATATCCAATAAAATATCCAAAAATTCCACCTAAGATTGATCCAAGGGAACAAAGAAATGCAAAACGAAAGGCTCTTGATATTGAACCAAGAATCAAAGCAATTAAGAGAACATCAGGTGGAATGGGGAAGAAAGAGGATTCTGCAAAGGCAAGGAGAAAAAGAGCTAAAGATCCATAAGGTGTTTTTGCCCAATGAAGAACCCAGTCATATAGTTTTCTCAAAAGTTTCATTCTTCATTTAATGATAAAAAAAACTTTTTTTTAAGATACTTTAAAGCTTGATAATCCGTTAAATCAAGTTTTAAAGGAGTGATTGATATAAATCCATTTTCTACAGCCCTAATATCTGTATTTTCATCCCCGAGACATAATGGATTACCGTTTCCAATCCAGTAGTATTTTTCACCCCTTGGATTAACTTTTTCTATTATATCTGGCTGATATTTTCTTTTACCCAGTTTTGTTAATTTAATACCTTTAATTGGAGGTGGCGGAACATTAACATTCAAAGTTGTTTCTTCAGGAAGTTTATTATTTAAAATCCATTTGGCTAATTTAAAAGCAATTTGAGCTCCTAATTGGAAATCATGGTTACCATTTTTATCAGGGAGAACAGAAATTGCAAAGGAAGGAACATCGAATAAAGTTCCTTGCACTGCTCCAGAAACTGTTCCTGAGTAAGTTGTATCTTCACCGAGATTTGGTCCTTTATTTATACCAGAAATTAGTAAATCTGGTTTTCTTGGTAGTAATTTTCCAAGTGCAAGATTTATACAATCAGTAGGTGTTCCATCAATTGCATATAAATTTTCTTTTATTCTTTCTGCTTTAATAGGACGATGAAGGGTTAATGCATAGGAAATTGCACTTCTTTCCCTATCAGGTGCAACAATAAAAATTTCACCAATTTCTTTAAGTTTATATTCAAGTGCTTCAATCCCTGGAGATAAATACCCATCATCATTAGTAATTAATATTAGAGTCATTTTATTTTAAATAAAGGAACAGTTTATAAAAAAATATGATAAAAAGCAATATTCTTTTGAAGAAAAAATTAGTGGTCGGGACGAGCGGATTTGAACCGCCGACCCCACGCACCCCAAGCGTGTGCGCTACCAGACTGCGCCACGTCCCGTCTTTTCAATACTATTTGGTATCATTTCTTTCCATTATTGTCAATATTTCTTCTAATTCTTGTTTAATTCTATATAGAGTTTTTTTTAATAAATCCGGATGAGTTGTAGTTTTAGATTTGGAACTAAATTCTTCCTCAATTTTTCTTTTAGCACCTGCTAATGTAAAACCTTCTTTCATTAATAGTTCTTTAATTCTTAATATTATTTTAATGTCCTTAGGACGGAAGATTTTTTCACCTTTTCTATTTTTTCCAGCATTTAAAAGGGGAAATTCTTGCTCCCAATAATTAATAATTTTTGGATCCAAGTTTGTTAGGCGGGATACTTCATGTAATTTGTAAAATAATTTTTCCTGGATTTCAATCATTTAAAGTTCAATCAAAAAATATCATTAATCTATTTTCCAGTCAAGGTAAAGGGAATAATTGTAGAATATCATTGGTTATGGTACTATTCGTTAAAAAAATGAGTAGAAAAAGAAGTTTATTAGAGATTCATTTTGCGGTTTTACTTTTTGGTTTGGCTGGATTATTCGGAAAATTGATAACCCTTTCTCCTATTATTATTGTTTTTGGAAGAGTTATTTTTGCAAGTATTGCTCTGGGTTTTTTCTTATTAGTGATAGGGCAAAAAATTAGAATTTCTCTAAAACGAGAATATTTTTTATTAGGAATTTTAGGTATTATTCTTTCTTTTCATTGGATTAGTTTTTTTCAATCAATCAAAGTTTCCACAGTTGCAATAGGTTTACTTTCGTATTCAAGTTTTCCAATTTTTACTGCTTTTCTGGAACCACTTATTTTAAGAGAAAAATTTGATTTAAAAGATTTATTTATTTCAATTATTGCTTTCGCAGGAATTTTTATTATTATTCCTGAATTTGAAATAGCTAATAAAGTTACTCAAGGAGTTTTATGGGGTCTTGCTTCAGGTTTAAGTTTTTCTTTTCTCTCTATAATTAATCGAAATTTATCTCAAAAATATTCGAGTCTAATTATTGCTTTTTTCCAGGATTCTATTGCTGCTATTTTGTTATTTCCTGCTTTTCTTTTTTTAAAACCAATAATTGATTTCAAAAATTTTTTTTGGTTGGTAATTCTTGGTGTAGTTTGCACTGCTTTATCCCATACGCTATTTATTAAAGGAATGAGATATATTAAGGCTCGCTCAGCAAGTATAATAAGCACTTTTGAGCCAATCTACGCAATAATTTTAGCAATTCTTTTTCTCAAAGAAATCCCTGATTTAAGAACTTTTTTGGGAGGATTGCTGATTATTTCAGCTGTTCTGGTTGTTACTGCAAGACGTGAATAACAAAAATCGACGAATAAAGCTTAAAATTTATGGTGAATAGATTTTTACTTTTAAGTTGTAATTTTTCATTTTAAGTTTTAAATTTTTAGTTTGGATGGAGGAAAAAATGAAAAAAATAGGAATTCTCGGAGGTCTGGGTCCTGAGTCAACGATTGAATATTATAGAATTATTATTTCTCTCTGTAAAGAAAGGGGAATGAGACATAATTATCCAGTAATAATTATTTATAGTGTGAATTTTCAAGAAGTTAATAATTTACTTATAGAGGGAAATCTTTCTGCGTATACAAATAAGCTTTTAGAAGGAATTAATTTTCTTAAAAAAGCAGGTGCAGATTTTGCTTTAATTGCAGCTAATACACCTCATTTAGTTTTTGAGCAAATAAAAAATAAATCATCAATTTATCTTATTAGTATTGTTGAAGAGACTGCAAAAGTAGCGAGTAAATTGAAATTTCAAAAAGTTGGTTTACTTGGTACAAAATTTACTATGGAAAAAGATTTCTATCCTAATGTATTCTCAAAATATGGGATTCAAATTTCCATACCAGATAAAAAGGAAAGAGATTATATTCAAATAAAAATAATGAACGAATTAGTGGATGGCATAATGAAGGAGGAAACTCAAAAAAAATTTATTGAAATTATTGAAAATTTGATTACTAAAGAGAATATTAATGGAGTTATTTTAGGCTGTACAGAGATTCCCTTACTTATTTCTCAAGAGATGGTTTCAATACCTATTCTTAATACAACTAAAATTCATGCTGAAGCAGCTTTGAATTTTGCTATCTCTTAATAATCCTTTTTTTAAGAGGAGGAATAATTTTTGGGAAATAAATTCTTTTTATTGAATTAATATTAATTCTATCTCCTGAAGCCAAAATGAAAGCTTTTGAGTCAAAATTTACAATTATTCCAGTAATCATGCTACCGTCTTTTAGGAAAATATAATAATAACGGGGATTTACGATGCGATTTATTTCTGAAGGAAAGTTTCTCTCTTTATTGATGAAATTAATCATTTGAATTGTGGAAAGATTAATTTCATTTCCACTTTTTAAAATTAATATCTGTCGGTCAGCTGAAAAATCTACTATCTGGCCAGTAATTACATTTCCACTATATAGAAAAATTGTTACCTCTTTTTCTTCTATCTGTCTTCTCAATCTATATGGAACACTTTTAGAAAGATAAATCCTTCTTATTGCTCCAATTTTTATTTTTTCACCTGTATCTAATTCAAATACTCTTAAGTTTGTGCTGAAGTCTACAATTCTTCCATAAATTATATTTCCGTTTTTGAGAAAGAAATAATGATCGGCAGTAGTTATTTGTCTTCTTTCTTCAGGAAAATTCCATTTTGTATTAATAAAATTAATCATCCAAATATTAATCAATTTTATTTCTGTTCCATCTTTGAGTTGTAATACTCGACGAGTACTTGAAATATCAATGATTTTACCAATAACCATGTTCCCATTTCTAAGAAAAATTGCTGCTTCATTAGCCCTTAAGGTCTGGCTTTGGATGAGATTGTTGTAACTTAGAATAACGAAAAGAATACATAAGAGTAAACCCAATTTTTTCATCTTTTACCTCCATCCTTAGATATTAAAAGATTTTTATCTTATAAGCAAGAATTTATGAAAAATAATCTGATTTAAAGTTGACTTCTTTGGAAAGTTAATATAGATTCTATGAAAATGACAAAGTGGAGAATATTAATTTTTTCTATTGCATTAGTTGCATTTTTTACAGTTTTATTTCTACCACAACCGCATGGACTTTCTATTCCTGGAAAAAGGGTACTGGCAATTTTTACATTGTGTCTTATTTTCTGGATTAGCAATGTTATTCCTCTTTCTGTAACAGGTCTTTTAGCAATTGTATTACTACCTTTATTAAATGTTGTCAATACGAAAACCGCCTTTTCATTATTTGGTAATGAAGCTGTTTTTTTTATCTTAGGAGCTTTCATTTTAGCTGTTGCTCTTATGAAGACAGGCTTAAGTGCCCGTTTATCTTTATTTTTCCTTAATAAATTCAAAAAAACTCCCCAAAAATTATTATGGGGCGTTATTTTTTCCTCTGCTTTTTTGTCTTTTTGGATGCCTGAACACGCTGTAGCAGCTCTAATGTTTCCAATTGTTTTGGAGATAGCAGATAGTTTAAAACTTAAACCAGGGGCTTCTTCCTATGGAAAATCTTTATTTCTTTCCTTGGCATGGGGGACTGTGATTGGTGGTGTAGCTACTCTATTAGGTGGAGCAAGAAATCCTTTGGCAATTGGATTGCTTTATGAAAGATTTAAATTAAAAATAGGCTTTTTAGAATGGATAATTGCAATTGTTCCTATTGTAATTATAATGCTTATTTTTGCTTACATCAATGTGCGCATTTTCTTTAAAATTGATGTCAAAAGTATATTCCCCGCTGAGAAGGTTTTAGTAAAGAAGATAAAGAGTCTTGGACCTTTATCAAAGGATGAGAAGATAGTTGGAATAATACTTATTATTACAATTATTTGTTGGATCACTCTTTCAAATAAAATTGGTTTAGCCAATATATCTATATTTTCAGCAATTTCCCTGTTTATATTTAATGTTATTCATTGGAAAGAAGTAGAAGAATATGTGAACTGGGGAGTTATTTTAATGTATGGGGGTGCGATAGCATTAGGATTTGCCTTAGCTCGTACTCAAGCTGCTGAATGGTTAGCTAATCTGTTTATTTCAAAATATGAATTGTCGCCCTTTCTATTTGTTATACTCATAAGTTTGATTGCAAAATTATTAACTGAAGGGATAAGTAATACTGCTGCTGTTGCAATATTGCTTCCTCTTGGATTTGCATTCGGTCATAATATCAATCCTATTATTATAGTTTATGTAATAGCTGTGCCAGCAGGACTTGCTTTTTGTCTTCCAATGGGAACACCTCCAAATGCTATTTGTTATTCTGCAGGATATTATAGAATTTCAGATGCAGGGAAAGCTGGACTCCTGTTGAATTTAATTTCCTGGTTAATTTTTATTTTAATGATGAAGTTCTACTGGCCTTTAATTGGACTTACTTTTTAAAATTATTTTAATTGCCAAAGGAGAAAACTCAAAATATCAACGAGATCTTCAATTTGCTGGCTTACTGGTTGTCCTCCAGAATGACCAGCCTTTATATGATAACGAAGCATGATTGGCTTATCAGACGCAGTAGATGTCTGCATAAGAGCAGTCATTTTTCTTGCATGTAAAGGTGCAACTCTTGTGTCAGCATCTCCTGTAATAAAGAGAATAGCTGGATACTTTATTCCTTTTTTAACATTATGATAAGGAGAATAAGCAAAGAGATATTTAAATTGTTCAGGATCTTCAGAGGAGCCATATTCTGGAATCCAATATCTTGCTACTAAAAATTTATGGTATCGAATCATATCCAATAGAGGATAGGTGCATACAACAGCTCCAAAGAGTTCAGGGCGCTGAGTCGTAACTGCTCCAACAAGTAGTCCTCCATTACTTCCTCCAATGATAGCGAGTTTTTCTGGTCTTGTATATCCTTCTTTTATTAAATATTCTGCTGCTGCAATAAAATCATTAAATACATTCTGCTTATTTTCTCTCATTCCTGCCTTATGCCATTCTTCTCCAAATTCTCCACCTCCTCTGAGGTTAGCAATGGCATAAATACCTCCTTTTTCAAGCCACGCAACTGCTCGAGGAGAAAATCTTGGGGTAATACTGATATTAAATCCACCATAGCCTGTAAGTAAAGTGGGATTTGAGCCATCGAGTTTTATATTCTTTGGATATACAATGAACATGGGTATTTTTGTTCCATCTTTTGACTTATACCATACCTGTTTTATATCAAATTTCTTAGTATCTATAGGAATCTTCACTTTTGCCCAGACTTCTTTTTTCCCAGTTGGAATATTATAGCGATAAATCGTGGTAGGAATATGAAAAGAGTTAAAAACAAAGAAAGCTTCATTACTTTCCCAACGTCCACTGATATTGCTCACGCTTCCAATAGTTGGGAAAGTTATTTCTCGAACAAAAGTTCCATCTGGCTTAAAAATAGCGAGTTTTGATTTTACATCTTTTAAATAATTAATAAAAATTTTATATCCTGCTAAAGAAAAACCTCTTATTACAGCGTCACTTTCTGGAATAATTTCTTTCCACATTTCTTTTTCTGGTTTTTCTGGATTAATTATAAGGATTCTTCCATTAGGTGCTTTCCAGTTTGTCAGAAGATATAAAATGTTTCCTGCAATAGCTCCTTCAAATCGAGCTGGTATATCCTTTACAACCGGATAAATGGGCTTATCTGTAGCTAAATCTTTTAAGTAAATTTCAGTTTTATCAGCAGATGCTCCATATAAAACATGAATTAATAGCCAGCGACCATCTTCTGAAAGGTTTGCATAAAGAATTATATCAGGTCCATATCCTTCACCAAAAATTTGTTTATCTTCTGAAATGTCAGTACCTATTGCATGATAATAAATACGAGGTCCTTCTGGATGATGTTTTGTATAATAAAAACCTTTTTTATCAGGGGTGATTGAAATTCCAAAGTAGCGAGCTCTTGGAAGAGTGTCAGGGAGATTTTCTTTTTTATTTACATCAAAAAGTTTTATCTCAATTTCGTCCTCTCCACCTCGACGAATTCCATAGGCAAGTAAAGTTCCATCCGCTGAAATGTTCTGGATATTAACACTTATTGTTTTGTCTTTGCTTAAAGGATGAGGATCAATTAAAACCTGGTCTTCGCCTCTAAGTCCTTCTCTCATATAAATAACTGGAAGTTCCTCGTCAGCACGTCTTTTATAAAAAAAGTAACGTCCACCCCTTTCTATTGGAATATTTACAGTGTCTACTTTAAGCAAGCTGGAAACCAATTTCCTAAGTTTTTCTCGTCCAGGCAGAGATTTGAGAATTGAGTCTGTGTATTTATTTTGGGCTTCAATCCATTTCCGTGTTTCTGGACTTTCTTGGTCTTCAAGCCAACGATAGGGATCAATTATTTCCACTCCATGAATAATCTCTTTAACAGAAATAACCTTTGTTTCTGGTGGAGAAGGAATTTTTAATTCTTCCTTTTTGCAGGTCTGAAAGGAATAAATAAGGCATAGACTGAGGAGTATAAAGAAGACTTTTTTCCAAATAAAATCACGATTTTTCTTAAACATTTATACCCCCTTTAAAATTATTTAAGCGTTTTTGTCATATATTTATTTATTTTCCTGTGAAGGAAAGGATTATAGCATAACATTCTACGAAATTAAAAGGAGTTATTTTAAGTGTTTTTCAAACCATTTAAGCACTCGATTCATACAATCAAGTTGATGAGTATACTCTCTTATACCATGATATTCGCGAGGATAAATAACTAATTTTGCTTTTGCTTTAAAATGTTTTAAAGCAGAATAAAATTGATAAGCTTGAGAGACAGGAACCCGTAAATCCTTTTCACCATGAACAATTAGAACAGGTGTTTTTACATTTGATGCATATGTAATAGGTGAGTTCTTACGATAAATTTCAGGATCATCATAAGGTGTACTATTGAAATATCCAATTAGAAAGGATGGTTCATCAGTAAGGGCATATTCAGTAATTAAATCAATTACTCCAGCAGCCACATAAGCTGCTCTAAACCTATGTGTATGAGTAATAATCCAGGAAGTAAGATAACCTCCATAACTTCCTCCTCCAATAAATAATTTACTCTCATCTACCCAATTCTTTTTTATTAAGTAATCAACTCCACTTATAATATCACTCATGGGTCCTTCACCCCAGTCTCTTACATTTTTCATCATCCATTTCATGCCATAACCTGAGCTTCCTCTAAAATTTGGAAGTAAAACCATATATCCTTTTGAAGCAAATAATTGAGCCCAATTGGTGAGATGTATTCCTATTCCCCAATTATAAGCTGGACCTCCATGGAGCCAGACAACAAGTGGAAATTGCATTTCAGATTCAAAGTTTACTGGTTTAACTACTATTCCTTCAACCTTAGCGCCATTTTCAGGATTAATCCATTGAGCAACTTCTACTTTGCCTAATTTCACTTTGTTTAAATAATCATTAAATCTTGTAAGCTGTTTTCTCTCTGAATCATTAATTTTTGAAATCCATAATTCCTTTGGACAATCTGTTTTTTCATTAAGGAAGGTTACATATTCTCCATTTGAATCCACTGACCAAAAGTTGCCCCAATAGGGAATAATTGAATGATTCATTTCAAAAAATACTTTAATTTCTCCTCTTAGATTTATAGAACAAAAATAGTGAGTTGGACCTTTAGCAATAGTTGCTAAAAGTAAATTTTTTCTCGGATGCCATGCGACATCCCAGACATTTCCATTATAATCCTTTAATAATTCAATGGGCTTTCCACCCTCCACTGGTATTACTTTTATTATTCCTCTTTCTTTAAAATTATTTATTGGACCTAAATAAATTATCCATTTTCCATTTGGAGAAAAAGAGGGAGATGCTTGGGCATTTGTTCTCTTTGTAAGAACAATTTCTTTTCCGCTCTCAACATCAATTACACCTAAATGACTTTGATATTCATTGCCTTCTGCAGTTGGAATAGGCGAAGCAAGCACAACAATTCTTTTACTATCAGGAGACCAATTGAAATGCCATATAGTCATATCTTGATGAGTAAGTAAACGAGTTCTTCTGCTATCAATTTCTAAAATCCACAAACGAGTATGTTTATAATTCTCATCAACAACAAAAGCATCATCTCCTAATTTTTGACGTTCAATTTCATTCTCTGTTAGAGGATCAGTTTTTAAAAACGCAATCGTCTTGCCATCAGGTGACCATTTGTGGTTCCTTATTCTTCCTTTTACATATGTTAATTTTTTTATTCTTCTTGTTTCCAATGAGTATAAATAAATTTGAGGATATTTTTCATTCTCCTTTAAAGAAATAAAAGATAAGTATTTCCCATTGGGTGACCAACGAGGCGCATAATCTGGTCCTTTATTTTTTGTGAGTTGTTTCAGGATTTTTCCATCATTTGAAATTAGCCAGATTTCAGAATTTGCTTTTCGATTTTCAAATTGAGTCACTACAAAAGCTATCCAATCTCCTGATGGAGAAATCTGAGGATCAGAAAGTCTTTTAAGCTTAAGAATATCCTCAGGAATAAGAAGTCTTTTTTCACCACTGGTAACTAAGAAACTAAATAAAAAAATAGTGATAAGTATGATGAAAAAATTAATCCATTTACGCATTACAAATTTCCCTCCTCTTTTCTAATTCTTTTTCGCTTATATCATGTGGAAAATTTTTAGTCAACACAGGTCTTTTTTAAAAAGATTCAAAAAAAAATTCTTCAATAGGTTTTCTTATGTCCTATCATTATACATAATTATTTTGGAGTGACAAATTTTAATATTGATTTTTATATGCTTAAATATTATTCTATTTGAGAAAAAATTGAAGTAGCAGGAGACAAGAATGAGAGTGGAGAATTTATACAAAAAAATGGAAAAATCTATTATTGAGGGAAATAAAGAAGAAGCTGAGCGATTAGCTCGTGAAGCAATTGCTCAAAGGCTTGATTTAAATGAAGTTATAAATAAAGGATTTGTTCCTGGTATTTTAGAGGTTGGTAGATTATGGGAGGAAGGTGAGTATTTTCTTCCAGAATTATTGACCAGTGCAGAATGCATGAAGTCTGCAATGTCTATTCTTGAGCCTGAGTTGATTAAATCAGGTAATAAACGTAAAACAGAAGGAAAAGTTGTAATAGGCACTGTAGAAGGGGATATTCATGACATAGGAAAGAATTTGGTTGCAGCTATGCTTACTGCAAATGGATTTGAAGTAATAGACCTGGGAGCAGATGTTCCTCTAAATATGTTTGTTGATAAAGCAGTGCAAGAAGATGCAAATATAATTTGTCTTTCTGCTCTTTTAACTACTACCATGATAGGACAAAAGAAAGTTATTGATATTCTTAAATTGAAATCTCTTAAAGGAAAAATTAAAGTAATGGTAGGAGGTGCTCCTGTGACCAAAGAATGGGCAGAGAGAATTGGAGCTGATGGATATGGAGAAAATGCAATTGAAGCTGTTAAAATAGCAAAATATTTGATGAATAGATAAATGCAAAGAATGAATATAATTAAAATAAATGAGTTTATAGTAGATATTAATCCAGATGATCTTATTAGAATTCTTGGTTTAAAAAGAAAAAAATCCTCCAAAAAAGAGGAATTGAAAAAACTTGTTATTAAGGAAATTCCTGAAATTAAGAAACTTATTAAACCTCGGGGTATTTATAGAATAATAGATTATGAGGAAACAAATCGCCATCCAATTTTTAATAATGCCAAAAAAGTAGCTTTGGCTATTTGTACTATAGGACCTGAACTCGAGAGAAAAAGCTCAGAATTAATGAGAAAAAATCAAATATTAAGAGGTTTAATTTATGATACCTATGGTTCAGAAGCTGTTGAACAAGTGGCATGTCAACTTGACAGAATTATTTCTAATAAAGCAAGAAAAATGGGTTTTTGGCCAAGTAAACGCTTTAGCCCTGGTTATGGAAAATGGAGAATCGAAGAACAAGCTTTTATTTTTAAAGTTCTTCCAGGCGAAGAGATAGGAATTAGACTTAAAAGCTCTTATATGATGGAACCAAGAAAATCAATTTCCTTTAGAATAAATTTTTATAGTGAACCAATCCAAAATAGTAAAAAATCCATGTGTTCGGAATGTGAAATGAAAAACTGTCCTTTTAGAAATGAACCAGTAAAGAGTAAGGTGTAAGGAGTAAAGTGATACAAATCTTCCATGGTCAACTCCTGACTCTTCACTCCTTACTCCTTACTTTTATTGAAGAGAGGAGGCCCCATGATTAAAAGTATTAGACCTGAAATTAAATTATTAAGTGAAGAATTAATAAATAAAATATTGGATGAAACTTATTATATTTTAGAGAAAAAGGGAGTATTTTTGGAAAATGAGGAAGCAATAAAACTACTTTATAATTCTGGAGCCAAAATTGATTTTTCTTCAAAAAGAGCCTTTATTTCTCCACAATTAGTTGAGAAAGCCCTTTCTTCTGCTCCTTCTGAAATCATTATATACGATAGCTACGAAAAGAATTCCTATATTATTGGAGGAAATAATGTGCATTTTAATCCTGGGTCCACAGCTATTACTATTTTTGATCATAAAACCCGATCTCAAAGAAAACCTATTACACTGGATTTAATCAAGTTTTCAAGACTGACTCAAAAACTTGAACATTTTCATTTTCAAAGTACAGCACTTATAAGTAGTGATGTTCCTGAGGAAATTGCTGATTGTTATAGATTATATATAAGCTTCCAGTATTGCTCTAAACCTATTGTAACAGGAACCTTTCTTATAGAGGGATTTAGACCAATGTATGAAATGCTGATTGCAATAAGAGGAAGTGCTGAAAATTTAAAGGAAAAACCTTTGGCAATTTTTGATGTATGCCCCTCTTCTCCCCTCAAATGGAGTAATTTAACAGCTCAAACTCTAATAGATTGTGCTCGTGCAAATATCCCTTTAGAATTAGTATCCATGTCTTTAACTGGCGCTACCTCTCCAGTGACTCTTAGTGGAGCATTAGTTCAGCATATGGTGGAAAATTTGTCAGGATTAGTTATTTCTCAAATAGCTAATCCAGGTACACCAGTTATTTTTGGAGGTTCCCCCTCCAGTTTCGACATGAGAACAGGAACGACTCCAATGGGAGCAATTGAAACAATGATGCTCGACTCAGCTTATGCTCAAATTGGAAAGAGGTTAAATCTTCCTACTCATGCTTATATGGGTTTAAGTGATGCTAAATGTATAGATACTCAAGCTGGGCTTGAGTCAGGAATTGGAACAATTTTGGCTGCTCTTTCTGGAATAAATGTTGTTTCAGGTGGAGGAATGATGGACTTTGAAAGCTGTCAGAGTTTAGAAAAATTAATTATAGATGATGAAATTTGTGGAATTGCTTATAGATTAATTGAAGGAATTATCCAGCGAGATGAGCCAATAGCTATTGATTTATTGTCTGAAATAAAAGAAAATTCAAGTTTTCTTACGCATCCTCATACAAGAAAATGGTATAGAGTGGAACATACATTTCCAAAAATACTGGATAGAGGAAATTATGGACAATGGGTAAATTCCGGCAAAAAGACATTAAGTGAGCGAGCATCAGAATATATTAAAGAACTTCTCTCTCAAAAAGACGAGCCTATGCTTTCTGATGAAACTAAAAAAGAATTTAGAAAAATAATGAAAACTTATGCAAGGAGTTTCGGAATTGAAAGACTCCCTGAAATAAAGGAATCTTGAATAAAAATCAAAATAAATTAATAAAAGGACTCAATCTTTTTGATACTACTCTTCTTGTAATTGGTGCAGTTCTTGGATCTGGAATTTTTCTCACAACAGGTGATATTGCTCTTTCTCTTCCATCCCAGGGCTGGATATTACTTGTCTGGGTTATTGGTGGGCTTATAACTCTTACTGGAGCTCTTACTTTTGGTGAATTGGGAGCATCACTTCCACGAGCAGGAGGTCAGTATGTTTATTTAAAAGAAGCTTATGGCTCATTGGCTGGTTTTCTTTATGGTTGGGCTTTTTTTCTTATTATTCAATGCGGTGGAGTAGCTGCTCTTGCAGTAGGATTTGCAGAATATTTGGGTTATTTTATTCCTTCTCTTTCGCCTCAAAATTATTTTCTCCGTTTCTCTTTCTTAAGTTTTAATTACCAACTTTCGATTGGTCAGATTATAGCTGTAACTGCCATAATGAGTTTAACTATTATTAATTATTTCGGTTTGAAATCCGGAAGTTTAGTCCAAAATATTTTTACAACTTTAAAAATAGGAGCAGTTGTTTTAATTGTGATTTTGGGTTTTTCAATGGGCAAGGGAGGAAATCTTAATTTTCAAAATTTCTTTTCATTAGAAGGTTTTGAATTAAATTGGTTGAAAGCTTTTGGAGTTGCATTGATTGCTGTTCTTTGGACATATGATGGTTGGTATTCTGTAAACTGTACTGCCAGTGAAATTAAAAATGTTAAAAGAAATCTTCCTCTTGGTTTAATATTAGGAACCTTTTCTTTAATTTCAATTTATTTATTAGTAAATCTTGTTTATCTTCATGCTTTACCCATAAATAAAATTGCTGGTATAAGAAGAATAGCTGAAACAGCTGCAAGCTCTCTTTTTGGTCCAAAAGGAGCAATTTTAATTTCTGCAACAATTATGATTTCAATTTTTGGGTGTTTAAGTGCCACAATTCTATATGGGCCTCGTGTCTTTTATGCTATGGCTAAAGATAAATTATTTTTTAATAAATTAGCCTCTGTTCACCCAAAATATCACTCTCCAGCAATTGCTATTATTGCGCAAGGAGTGTGGTCTTCTATTTTATGTCTTTCAGGAACCTATCGAGAATTATATGAATATGTTGTTTTTGCTTTAATATTATTTTTCTTTTTTACTGGAATTTCGGTTTTTATTTTACGATGGAAAAGACCAGAACTGGAAAGGCCTTATCGTACTTGGGGTTATCCTATTATCCCTATAATTTTCATTATTATTAATGGTTGGTTATTTATTAATACTCTCCAACAGCAACCCTTACAATCCGCACTTGGGTTAATTATTATTTTTACAGGCCTTCCTGCCTATTTTTTCTGGAAAAGGAAATGATATTTTTTACTGTTCTTTTTCTAAGAATTTTTCAATATATTCCGCAAATTTTGCTAAATCATCAATTTTTTGAAGATTTTCATAAACTTTTTTAAAGTTAATATTAAGATATTCATGAAATATTATATTCCTAAAAGAGATAATTTTTTTTAATAACTTTCCATATTCCTTTGATATTACTTCTTTATTCACTAATATATCAGCAATATCTGTATATTTTTCAGAAATTATATGAGATGCAATATCAACACATGCTTCAATTGCAACTTCAAATTCTCTTAAACAATATCTTGAATTTCCCAATTTCTTAAAAATTCTCCTAAAGAAATTTTCTGCTTGCCTTTTAGTCTCTTTAGGCTTTCTTCAAGTCTCTCGAGTCTTTTCCTTATTACTAATTCAGAAACAAAGCGTCCCTCCTTTATTCTTTTTTTCATTGCTTCCCAGATTTTTGAGCGGTGATATTCTAAATCAAGATATTTCTTTAAATTTTTTACAATAAAAGAAATTCTTTTCATTTCATCCTTTGAGAAAAGAAGTTTTCCTATATTCAAAATAGAACATATAAGAGAAGGAAATGCCTCATTTAATATTATAAGATTTATTTCTTCAGTCTTTAGAACATTAGTAATAACAGATACAAGCTCAAGTTTTCTCTCCCAAATTTCATTTTGTGATTCAATATAAACAGCTATATCTACATCACTTAAAGGAGTAATTCTCCCTCTACCATAACCTCCAAAAATATAAGCAAAAATTATATCCTTTTCTTTTTTAAGTCTATTTGTAAGTAAAGGCAGTAATGAATTAATATCATGATTTATTTTTTTCTTTTTATCATTTTAGTTACATTATTTTAATATAGAAAAAATTTCAACTTTAAAAACTGAATGTAAACTTTACTTAAAAATTTTCATTTGAATAAATTTTAAAAATCTTATAATATCAGTTTTTGAAAGGAGAAAAGAATGTCTTCACAACATAGGTCTTACATCCCAGCAGAGACAACCTATAAAGACATCACAATAAAAGCAGTAATTTTAGGTGTTATTTTTGGGATTATTTTTGGATCTGCTAATGCTTACTTAGGATTGCGAGTAGGATTAACGATTAGTACTGCGATACCTCTTGCTGTAATTTCAGTTGCAATTTTTAGAATTTTTAGACCATTTTTTGGAAAAAGCACAATTCTTGATTGTAATATTGCTCAGACAACGGGATCAGCAAGCTCTTCTCTTGCGTCAGGAATAATTTTTACTATTCCTGCACTTTTTCTCTGGGGATTGAATCCAAGCATAGTTCAAATTGGAGCTCTTGCTCTTCTTGGAGGAGTACTTGGAGTTCTATTCATGATTCCATTGAGAAGATTTTTGATAGTAAAAGAACATGGTATTTTGCCTTATCCAGAAGGAACTGCAAGTGCACAAGTTTTAATAGCAGCTGATGAGGGAGGAGTGAGAGCAAAAAATGTTTTTTTGGGGCTTGGAATTGGAGCTTTCTATAAAAGTCTTGTTGGATTCTTGCATTTATGGCCTGATCGTATTTCTCTTAAAATTCCTATATTAAAGAAAGCTCAACTTGGAATGGAACCTATGCCTGCTCTTCTTGGTGTAGGTTATATTCTGGGTTATCGAATTGCTGGGATTATGGTTGCTGGAGGTCTATTATCATGGCTCGGAATCATTCCCTTAGTTGCCTATATTGGAGGTTATTTAAATTTGCCACTTTTTCCTGAAACTACAAAAACAATAGCTCAAATGTCAGCGAGTGAAATATGGCATAGTTATGTTAGATATATAGGTGCTGGTGCTGTGGCTGTAGCTGGGCTAATAACAGTTGCTAAATCTCTTCCAACAATGTATAACTCTTTTAAAATAGGATTGAAAGAAATTCGTTTTTCAAGTAGACAGATTTCTATTTCTAAAATAAGAACCGACAGAGATTTATCAATGAAATTTATCTTATTTGGAATATTAGCAGTTATATTTATTCTTGTTTTAATTCCACGTATTATTGGGACAGAAACTTCCATTTTAATGAGATTAATAGCATCCATTTGTATAGCTTTTTTTGCATTTTGCTTTGTTACTGTATCCTCTCGAATTGTTGGAATGGTAGGAGTTTCTTCGAATCCTACATCAGGTATGACTATAGTTACACTTTTAGGAACAAGTTTGGTGTTTTTTGCTCTTGGCTGGACAGATGATTTTGGGAAAGCTGCAGCTTTAACTATTGGAACTGTTGTTTGCGTTGCTGCGTCTGTTGCTGGGGATATTTCTCAGGACTTAAAAGCTGGCTATATTATTGGCGCTACACCTATGAGACAACAGACTTCAGAAATTATAGGAGTATTTACATCTGCATTTGGGATTGCAGCAGCAGTTTGGCTTCTCGGAAAATCATTTACTTTTGGTTCTCCTGCTCTTCCAGCTCCACAAGCTACTTTAATGAAGACTGTTATAGAGGGTGTTTTAGCAGCAGATTTACCTTGGGGACTTGTATTAATTGGAGGTGCTTTTGCTGTTGTTGCTGAACTTTTAGGAGTTCCCTCCCTTCCTTTTGCAGTAGGAATTTATCTTCCTCTTTCTACCATGACACCTGTGTTTGTAGGAGGAACTATTAGACATTTTATAGAGAAAAGCGCTGGCAATAATATTGAATTAAAACGAAGAAAAAGGGAAAAAGGAGTTCTTCTTGGTTCAGGTCTAATCGCAGGTGAAGGAATTACAGGAGTATTAATCGCTTTATACGCTTTTATTGCAGGCACTAAACCAAAAGGAATTGGATTTGTCTGGCCTGGAGAAATTGGACAAATAATTGCTTTATTGGCTTTTATAATATTAGCAGTTTATTTAATAAGAAAAACTTCAAAATAATGAGAAATTAAAATGAATACCCTCATTTTAGGTTTTCTTCTTATTATTTGGTTAATTTTAGCTTATAAATTATATGGCACTTATCTTGAAAAAAAATTAATAAAACCTGATGATGCACATCTCACACCCTCTCAGGAATTCCAGGACGGTGTTGATTATTCCCCTGCAAAAATCCCGCTTCTTTTTGGACACCATTTTTCATCAATTGCAGGTGCTGGTCCAATTGTAGGACCATTAATTGGTGTTCTTTATTTTGGTTGGATAGGAGCTATTTTATGGATTGCATTGGGAAGTGTATTTTTGGGAGCAGTTCATGACTATACTTCATTAATGGCATCAGTAAGAAATAAAGGACGTTCAATTGCGGATATTTCTGAAAAATATTTGGGTTATCGTTCAAAAGTAATTTTTTCCATTTTTCTCTGGTTGGCTTTGCTTTTAGTTGTTGCTGTTTTCGCAATTGTTGCTTCCCAGACTTTAGTGAAACAGCCTGAAATTGTGATTCCAACATTTGGCTTAATTTTTATTGCTATGTTTTTTGGTTGGCTTGTTTATAGAAAAGGAATCAATATTGTGCTTGGAACTATTATTTCTCTTATTTTTCTTTTTTCTCTTATTTATTTAGGCGAACAATTCCCAATAAAAGTTCCGGATACAATTCTGGGAATGTCAAATGTTACTTTCTGGTTTTTTATTCTTCTGATTTATAGTTTATTTGCTGCTTCTCTTCCTGTATGGTTTCTTTTACAACCAAGGGATTATATTAGTACTTGGATATTATTTTTAGGGCTTGGACTTGGTTATTTAGGCCTTATTTTTGCTCATCCAAAAGTGAATGCTCCAGCATTTGTCTCTTTCACATCCCTTCGGGGGCCATTTTGGCCAATGCTTTTTGTATTAATTGCTTGCGGAGCAATATCTGGTTTTCATTCCTTAGTTGCAGGAGGAACCACCTCTAAACAGCTTCCTAAGGAGTCAAGAGGTAAATTAATTGGTTATGGAGCAATGTTGACAGAAACTGCATTAGCAGGGCTGGTGATACTGATTGCTGGTGGAGCATTAATATGGGACCCTTCTGGAGAAAAAACACAATTTGGATATCAATATTTAATGAAAACTATTGAGCAGGGAGGTGGTGGAGGTCCTATTGTTGCTTTTGCTACTGGTTTTGGAAAATTCTTAAGTGCCATACCTGGTTTTACTTTTATAATGGGTTTATTTTTTGGAATGATAATGCTAAATGCTTTTGTGTTAACTACTTTAGATACTTCAACCAGATTGTCAAGATTTATTCTTACTGAATTACTTGGAAGAAGAATTCCAATTTTTAATAATAGATGGTTTGGCTCAGCAATTACAATAATTTTTGCAGGTTTTTTAGGCGCAACAGAGAGTTATAAAGCAATCTGGCCTGTTTTTGGAGCAAGTAATCAATTGGTAGCTGCTTTAGCTTTAGTTGTAGTCTCTGCTTATTTTGTTGGAGTACGAAGGCCTAAAAAATATACTGTCTATCCAGCATATTTTATGCTTCTTACTACAGTTGCTGCATTGTGTTATCAGGGTTATCACTTCTTTCTAAGAGGAAGTCATTTATTAGGTATAATCTCTGCAGTCCTTGTTCTTTTAGCTATTTTCATTATATATGATGCAAGAAAAATTCTATTCACAAAAAGCTAAAAACTTAAAATGAAAAGCGAAAACTACAACTAAAAACTCTCAAGAAAATTAATTTTAGCTTTTAAAAATATAATTTTTTTAAAATAATTTTAAGTTGCAATTTTTACTTTTTCGCTTTTAGTTTTAAGTTATATTGTTGTAATCCTAAATATAACTCCCTTTGGATCTGGACAAGCTAATTCAGTTGTTTCTGCAATCCAATCGTCTTCTGGAAGTTCATCCTCCCTCTGTTTAGCAGTTAAAAATGGCACAAGACTTGCTAAAGCATAAAGACAGACTCTTTTATTTCCTGGAATTTCTACCATTCCTAATCCTCTTATATAAAAAACATCACCTGGCTTATGCTTAGCGCCACATCTTTCTTTAACTTCAATAACTTCTACTTTTAAATCTCTCATATTTCCTCCTTTTTATAAATATAAGAACCGAAAGAATAGATTTCAATATTGAAACTACTGTTTCTTATCTTGTTTTTTAATTAAATTTTATTAATTAAGCTCTCCAATATCATAAATCATAATTTTATATAAATTGCCAATTATTTACATATGATTTTTTTAATCCTTCTTAAAAACAGGAAGCTCTAAACAACTTGGATATTTCTCATCATGATAAAGAGTAATTATTGCTATTTTTGCATCCTTAGCAGTCTCTTCTGCAACAACACCGCCAGAATTATAATTTTTTTGCCAATTAGGAGAATTTATACAACTAATAACAAGTCTTAAACGACTTCCTTTAGAAATAGTTCGAGAGAAAAAGTAAAAAGTTTTAAAATTATAAACCTCAATTTTACCTGGTTTGACTAATTCTTCCTTTTCAAGGGATTTTCTGTATCTTGCTCGCATTACATCACTTGTTAAATATATGCTTTTACCATCTGGCTTAATTTCGTATAGAAAGACCTGAAAATCAGTATCCGGCACATTCATTGAAATATATAGTTTTAATTTAACATAACCTGATATTTCTGTATCCTTTTCAAAAGGTGGACTATGATAAATCAGTTTATCTTTTTTAAATGCTTCTGATTGATCTAATAAATAATTAGGTTTTTCTAATAAGTAATTGTTGGCAGGAGAAATATCTAAAGGATCATATTTAAAAGTATCTGGTTTTTGTTCTCTCGGTGGAATTTTAATTAATTTACCGGAATGGAATACATCATTTGCTCTCCCATTTTCAGAACAGAGATATAACTTTAAAATTTTATTTGAGACATTTTCCAATTTATCTGTATATTTCCATTCATTAATTCCCATTACATAATAGCAAACTTTATTTTTTAGGAATTCTGGTTTTTTATCACCTTTTAATATCCAATTAAACCATTCTAAATGAAGTTTATTCATATCTATAACACTATTATCTCCAAACTTTAATCCTCCTAATTCTTTCTTAGGGTGTCTTGTTCCAGCATGGTCCCATGGTCCAATGATTAGGTAATGTTTATTCTTTGCCTCCTCAGCAGCATATTTCATAAAGTTTTTATAATATTCCATTGCACCAGGTTGGTCTCCATCAAAATAACCAGTTATTGTTAGAATTGGTATATTAAATTTTTTGTAATCCTCTTTTGAAGGAACTATTGATTTCCAATAATTGTCAAAAGCAGGATGTTTTAACCACTTTTGAAATATTCTGCCTGAAATTCCAGTAATTTTATCAAGCTTTGAATAAGGAATGTGTTCTTTAAAGAGTTTAAGGAATTTTATTTTCCAGTATTTCTGATCTGCAAATAAACGGCGATTTAATGTTTTTCCACTTGTAAAAGCAAGCCATTGTGCATCATATGTGTAGAAAATATTATTTCTACCTGGAAAATCGATTCCTGGTGAGGCAGCTGCTGTTGGAACAATTGTTTTTAAATTAGGTGGCATTTCTTTTAATGTTAACCATTGAGCGGTTCCTCGATAGGAACCTCCAAGCATAGCTATTTTCCCATTACACCATGGTTGTTTTGATAACCAGGAACAGATATCGTAGCCGTCTTTGCCATCTTTTTCAAAAGGGAAGAACTCTCCCTCGGAATTTCCTCTTCCTCGACAATCTACACTGACAAAAACATATCCATTTTTCGCAAAGAAAATACCTCTTTGTTGATTTTCATCGGATATGTATGGAGTTAGTACAAAAATTACTGGGAGAGGGTCCTTTAAATTCGAAGGCTTGTAAATAGTACCTGATAAATTAATGCCATCTCGCATAGGAATTTTTTGATTAAGGATAATATCTACTTCTTTAAGAGAATCTGTTTTCTCTAAACCAATTAGAATAATAGGGAGAAGAAATAAAATTGATATTATAATTTTAAATTGTTTCATTTAAAATCCTCCTTAATTTTTAATTCCTTTTTGAAAATTATTTATTTTCATTTTAAAAGTCAATTAAAAATTTAAGGTTAATTTTGAAAGATATGAATTTAAGAAATGCAAGTTTAATAAGAATTATTTTTTTTCTTCTTCTAACTCTGCTATAGCTTCTATTAATTTTAAAATTAGCTTATAAATTTTTCTATTTTTAATTTTTTTGAATGTTTTAAAGAAAAGAACTTCTTTCTCGTTTAATATTAAAGGAGAAACTTCATATTTTTCTTTTTCTTCTGAAATTACATCCTTCTCCTCTTCAAAAAATGAAGAGACAGGAACATTAAAGAAAGAGGCTATTTGATAAAGTCTATAAACTGAAAGAGAACTTTTCCCTCTTTCATATTTTTGGATTTGTTGATAAGAAATTCCTAAATTTTCTGCCATTTCCATTTGGGATATTCCCCGAGATTTCCTGAGTTTCTTGATTTTCTCTCCTAATTTTTTATTCCATAGGTTTTTCATAATAAAAATAGAACGTTTTATACTACTACTAATTTTAATTGGAATCTATAAACTATCAGTTGTAATACTTGACAAATACAACTTTTAGTTGTATAAATGGAATAATTTAAGTAAAGGATTTAAAATGAAAAAGGTATTAATAGTAGATGATGATGAACAAATTAGAAATTTTTTAAATGATGTTTTAAGGATGAATGGGTATGAAGTAGATTGTGCAAGTAATGGAGAAGAGGCCCTTAAACTTTTGGAACATAAAAATTATGATCTTTTAATTACAGATAATAAAATGCCAAAAATGAGTGGATTAGAGTTGGTGAGAATTATTAAGAATAAAAAATTAAATATAAAAATTATTGCTATTTCAGGAGAAGAAGTAGAGAAGAGTTTCACTGAACTTGGAATATCAGAATTTTTTAGAAAGCCCATACGATATAAGAAGCTTTTAAAAAGTTTAGAAAGATTAGTTCAGTATGAATAATTTAACTCCATCTTTTTATTTCCAAATTTTCAATTCCATTCTTTATAAATTCTTCTTCATACATTTGTAATAAAGGATACTCTTTTTCTGCTCTTTCTTCAAGACTCATATCTTTTACTGCATCCCTTCCATATTTCCTTATTAAATCTCGTCCTGCAAGACGAAAAATTAATTCATTCCAGAATACTTCTTCATTATAATCATCTATAATTTGTTCTATTTCAGAATCTTCTTCAAATTCTCTTGTAGGAAAAAATTTTTTTAATTCCTCATCAAATTCAAAATATTTATTAAAGCCAGCTTTATTTGCACATGAGTAAATGTAATGGGTTAAATCTTCGTATTTTTCAATTATATCGTCTTCTGTTCTGATACTATTAATCATCCAGTTGCCTAAATATGCTAATTTAATTAAATTTTTGTACTGTTCTTTTGTCAATTTGATTTCAATCATTTTTTACTCCTTAGGAAAATATTACAACTAAAATCAATTATAACAAAATTTTATTTCTATTTAAATTTTCCATTCTTTATTTTTTAAAATATTAAATAATTTCCAAACTGGATGTGTCAATTATTACCGTTTTCTTGAATATTAATGCTCTTAGCTTAGGGAATTTCTTAATTTTTATAAGAATTTATTAAAATTAGAAATGTAGAATTAAGATATTTAAAACATAATATTTGCAAAAGTTCAAAAACATATTGGACTCCCTTGAGGGAAAAGGAAAGGATTAAAATTGCGTCAGATCTATCTTAGGAGTTATTTTCGTGGTTATAATTGGCTTATGAGGTATATACATGATGTAGAGAATCATCCTCAAAGGGATGTAATTGAAG
>Ga0209426_1000560_pt1 | contig 35283 bp, 33 predicted proteins | sample Deesub1362B_J571_FD_187697 | JGI IMG/M metagenome (GOLD analysis project Ga0209426, IMG submission 187697) | Deep oceanic, basalt-hosted subsurface ecosystem from Juan de Fuca Ridge flank, Pacific Ocean, CORK Borehole 1362B_J2.571 (SPAdes)... ...
TTGCAATAAAAGAGTAATTGTAATTTTTCTTTTTTCTCAAAGAATTTTTCTTCTCTTTTTCCTTCCATTTGAGATTTTTTTATAGCATTAATTTTCTTTAAAGTCAATAACAATATAATAATTGTTGAAAACAGAATCTTTTTTTGTTAATTTACAAACTAATAGATCAAATGAAAAGATGTATAAGGACCATTTTGGAAGAAAGGGAAAAGAAGATCCTTTCTTCTAAAGCTTGTTTAAATATTCATTCTAAAGGGAGAAAAAAGAAAGAGGAGCTCTGTGATATAAGAACTGAATTTCAGCGGGACAGGGATCGTATAATTCATTGTAAAGCCTTCCGAAGGTTGAAACATAAAACCCAGGTTTTTTTAGCTCCTTATGGAGATCATTATAGAACTCGTCTAACTCATACGCTAGAAGTCTCTCAAATTGCAAGAACAATTGCAAGAGCCTTGAGTTTGAATGAAGATTTAGCAGAGGCTATTTCCTTAGGCCATGATCTTGGACATACTCCCTTTGGTCATGCAGGTGAAAGGATATTGGATCGAATTTTCAAAGAATTTTCTTTGGGAGATTTTCGGCATAATGAACAGAGTTTAAGAGTTGTAGATAAATTAGAATACGGAGGAAAAGGTCTTAATTTAACATATGAAGTAAGAGATGGAATATTGAAACACTCTAAAGGAATAGGGGAAATCCTTGATTTTAAATTAGAAAATCTTCCACAAACTCTGGAAGGACAAATAGTTAGAATTTCTGATGTAATTGCTTATATCAATCATGATATTGATGATGCTATCCGGGGAGGAATAATAAAGGATATACCTCAGGATTTAAAAATTGTACTTGGAAAATATCATTCTCAGAGAATAAATATTATGGTAAAAGATGTTATTAATGCCACTCAGAAAATAGGGCTTGAAAAAATAACCATGAGTAAAGAGATTTATGAAGCTATTAATTATTTAAGAGATTTTTTATATGAAAATGTTTATAGTTATGAAGAGAAAGTTCAACAGGAAAAAAAGGCAGAAAAAATACTTTTAGATTTGTTTTATTATTTAAAAGAAAATCCTGGGAATTACATTGCCTCTTATCCTGAGGAAGATTCATTGGAAAGAAGAATTGCTGATTTTATTGCTGGGATGACTGATCATTATGCTTTAAGATTATATGAAAAACTATTCTTACCCGAACCTTGGGCTGTTTTTTAGAATGAAAAAGAAAATACCTTCAAATGTTAAATTTTTAGGACTTGTTAGTTTCTTCAATGACAGTGCATCAGAGATGATCTATCCTTTGCTCCCTGTTTTTTTAACTTCCTATCTTGGAGCAGGAACTGTAATTATTGGACTTATAGAAGGAATAGCAGAAAGCATATCAAGTCTGAGCAAACTTATATCGGGCTGGCTTTCTGATTTATGGAAGAAAAGAAAAATAATAGTAGTTGGAGGATATACACTTTCTTCTCTTTCAAGGCCCATAATTGGACTGACAACAGCTTGGAGTCAAGTGCTCGCTTTAAGATTTGCGGATCGTCTTGGAAAAGGAATTAGAACTTCACCCCGGGATGCCTTGCTGGTTGATTCTGTTGATGAGAAAGAAAGGGGAAGAGCCTTTGGTTTTCAGAAAGCCTTTGATCATTTAGGAGCAGTTATAGGACCAATAATTGCCTTTCTTTTATTAAAAGGCTTTCATTTGAATTTAAGAATAATATTCTTACTCGCACTTTTACTCTCAATCATGATTCTTATACTATTAATTTTCTTTGTGAAAGAGAAATTCCCTTTAATCCCTGTTTCCGAAAGATTAAACCTAAAGAAGATTAAATTTTCTTCAAGTTTCAAATACTATTTAGCAACACTCATAATATTCACTCTCGGGAATTCAAGTGATGCATTTTTGATTCTGAAAGCAAAAGAAGCAGGAATTGCTATTGGTTTTCTTCCTTTAGTGTGGGTAGGACATAATTTTATAAAAGCTGTTTCTGCATATCCCTCTGGTGTCCTATCAGATAAACTTGGAAGAAAGAAAATTATAATTTTTGGATGGCTTATATATAGTTTTGTTTATATTGGCTTTGCCTTTAGTACAGGATATTTTTCAATTATTGTACTGTTTCTTCTTTATGGACTTGTTTTCGGTTCCACAGAAGGGGTAGAAAGAGCTTTTGTTGCTGATTTGGTTCCAGAAAAAATCAGAGCAACAGGTTATGGTTTGTTTAATTTTGCTGTAGGAGTTACCCTTTTCCCAGCAAGTTTAATTACTGGAGTACTGTGGCAGAAATTCAGTTCAAAAGTAGCCTTACTTACAGGAGCAATTTTAGCTTTTATTGCATGTTTAATGCTAAATGTATTAAAGGAAAAAAATTTAAAAAGGGAAGAAAAATGAAAGTATTAACAGAGTCAATTAGTTTTTCCACTAAGGGTTTCAATGATATAAAAGACTTAACTCCCATGGTAAGTGAAAGATTAAAAAGTTCCAATTTAAAAAAGGGTATAGTAACAATTTTTGTGCCTGGTTCAACTGGAGGATTGACTACAATGGAATATGAAACTGGTTTAGTAAAGGATCTTTCAAATTTGCTTGAAAAAATTGTTCCAAGTAATATTCCTTATTTTCATGATGAAACTTGGGGTGACAGAAATGGCTTTTCCCATCTTCGGGCATCTTTAATTGGCCCTTCATTGACCATACCTTTTTCTGATGGAAAATTACTCCTTGGCACTTGGCAACAGATTATATTTATTGATTTTGACAATCGGCCTCGTTCAAGAAATTTGATTGTTCAATTTATTGGAGAGGAATAATGGATATTGATAGGGACAAGTTAAAATCCATAAGAAAAAGAAGAGATAGAATTTCAAAATCCAGAGATATTGAAATAAAATGGCGAGAATTAGAGGAAAATAAAAATTTAACACATAGGGAAAAATTGGAGAGACTTATTCAGTCAAAATTAGAAAAAACAGAGAATAGAATAAAGTATAAAAATAATTTTATTGAGCTTCCATCAAAAATATTGACTTTTGAGCATATTTTCCCTTCTGATTATGTTTATGGTGGAGTGCCTTTAAAATATGGATTGGAAATTAGGGGAAAAGAACTATATTATTTAAGTCAATCTTCTGAGTTTAAAAACATAGATTTATCCTCATCATTATTTTTAGATCTTGAAACAACTGGTCTTAGCATGGGGACAGGAAATATTCCTTTCTTGATAGGACTTGGTTTTTATTTAGAAGATAAATTTTGCATAGTCCAATATTTCCTTCCTCAGCCGTCTGAGGAAGAAGAATTAATAATTACACTGAACAAATTTCTTAATGAAATGAATTTCAAATCCATTATTACCTATAATGGTACAGGATTTGATGTTCCCCTTCTTGAAACAAGATTCATTTTGAATAGAAAACCTTTTAGTCTGAATTCTTTTCCACATCTTGATTTTTTAATTCCTGCACGAGTTTTATGGAGAGAAAAATATAGAAGCTGTAAACTTTCTCACTTATCTCGAGAATTATTAGGGGTTTTAAGAGAAGATGATATTCCTTCCCACCTCATTCCTCACACCTATTTTAATTACTTAAGAACAGGAGACTTTTCATTAATTGAAAAAGTTCTATATCATAATGAACAAGATTTACTTTGTTTATTAGGATTAACAATAATTGGGGGGTTTTTCTTTAAAGAAAAAAAATTAAATCAAATAAATGGATTTGATTTATTTGGAGCTGGTAAGCTTCTTGAAAGGCTGGAAATTCTGGAAGAATGCGTAGAATTTTATAATGAAGCACTTAAGTCAAAAGTTCCTTCATCATTAGCCTTAAAAATTAAGAAAAAATTATCTCATTTTTATAAAAAAAATAGGAAATGGGAAAAAGCTATTGCTTTGTGGGAAGAATTGGCTTTTTATGGAGAAATTTATCCATTAAGAGAATTAGCAATATATTATGAACATAAAGAGAAAAATTTTCTAAAAGCAAAAGAAATAGTAGTGGAAGCACTGAATAATAGGAATTTGAGTGAATGTCACAGAAGAGATTTTCAAAAAAGACTCATAAGGCTTGAGAGAAAATTAGGGAAAATCTTTTCCTTGAAATGAAAATATTTCTTTTTTTATATTCCCTTTTGATTATACTTCTTGGAATTTTTCTCCCTGTTTTCCAGAAATATTACCTTAAAGAATCTTTTAAGTATCCTCTTTTTATAATTCTTTTATTAGGCCTACTCGGCGCTGTTATTTATTTATATTCCTGTTTAAGAAAAAGGAAGAAAAAATTTATAAGAATTCTTGGTGTTGTTTTTTCTCTTTTATTAGGCCTTTTAATAAATATATATATATCAATATCAACACCAATTTTTTTAGCAGCTCTTAGAGAGAGAATACACCTAATTGAATATGGTTTTCTCGCACTTCTATTTTATCATTCTTTTCGAGATAAAATAAGTGAAAGGTTAATCTATTTAGGAGCTTTATTTTACGGAAGCTCAATAGGTTTAATTGATGAATTTTTCCAATATTTAGTTGCTAACAGAGTTGGAGATTTAAGAGATGTTGGGATAAACATTTTATCAGTATTTATGGGAACATTCTTTGTATTCAGTCTTAATTATATTAACCAGAAAATGGATATAAAATCTATTAGAAAAATTTGTTATCAATCTATTGTTTTTTTTCTTTTACTTGGAACTTTTATTTATATAGTTCATTATGGATATATAATACAAGACCACGAAATAGGAGAATTTAAGTCAAAATATAGTGCATCAAAATTATTAAAAATTGCAAAAGAGAGAGATAGAATTTGGAGAATTGAAAAAATAAAGAATCCTCTAAAATTCTCAAAGCCTCGGAATTATTATGAGGGAAAAATAATTGCACTGGAAGATATTTATTTTAGAGAAGCTTTTTTAAGAACTGGAAAAAGGAATAAATATTTTAAAGAAAAAAAGTATTTTAAAGCCTATAAGGAAAATGAAATTTTAGAAAAATATTATAATCCTTTTATTATTCATTTTTCTCAAAAATGGACGAAAATACAAAAGTCCCTTTGCCTTAAAAAAATAGACAAAATTAAAAATACATATTATAAAAGTGAAGCTCTTCCTTTTATTTATGCAGGAAAAAAAGCAAAAATCTTCATTTATGGGATAGCTATTTTATTATTTTTTCTATTAATTTCTTTTATATTTTTTTCGTGGAAGCCATACAGCCATTTCCCCAACTCCTCTGTGTGACCAGGCATAGTATGGAATAGCGATTAATTTTTCTCCTTTGTGTTCACCAATTAAAACATTAATCCCTCCCAGAAGTTCTGGATGAAATTTAACTTTAAAATTCATATTATCAGGTATGAAACGATTGAGTACTTTACCTCTATTGTCAATGCCCTCAAAACAATAAACGAGAGGTCCACGTTGAATAGCTATTTTCCCTTGGTCATCTCTCACTTTTTCATGAGCAATTATTCGTTGAATAGGCATGGGAAGAATAAGTTCTATGATGTCTCCTTTGTTCCAACGTTTCTTAAGAGAAATATAACCTTTATTAATATTTAAAGGCTGAATTAAAGTATTTAGTCTAAGTTTTGGCTTCTCTATTACTTGATTTAAAAAAGAGTAAAGATCACTTGGTACAGGTTTTCCAAGAGCCCAGCCTGGTATTCTTATCTTAATTTCAAAATCTGAAGGAATTTCTGGATTGACGATTATTTTAATCATTCCATTCCACGGATAATTAGTTTCTTGAATTAAATGAACTTTGTTGTCCTTGATTTTAATGTTTGCCTCACTTTGAATAAATAGATTGATATATATAATATTATCTCTATAGGCGTATATATATTTTGGCAAAGAAGGAAGAAATCTACAAATATTTGTTGGACAGCAGGCGCAATCAAACCAGGGTTTGCGTGTAACTTCCCCTTGATTGAATTTATATTTTCCATCTGATTCAAGAGGATTTGGATAGAAAAAGCGATCTCCACTTAAAGACACACCTGATAAAAGTCCGTTATAAAGAGTTCTTTCAAGAACATCAATATATTTAGCATCACCATGAAGAAGAAAGAGACGATGATTCCAAAAGACATTTCCAATAGCTGCACAGGTCTCATTATAGGCTGTAGCATTAGGAAGTTCATAGTCTTCTCCAAAAGCTTCACCTTCGCGGCGAGAGCCAATACCTCCTGTTATATAAAGCTTTTTTGATATAACATTCTCCCAAATGCGATCAATAGCATTTATGTATGCATTATCTCTTGTTATTGCAGCTACATCAGCCATACCAGAATACATGTATGTAGCTCTTACTGCATGACCTATTGCTTTTGTCTGCTCAATAACAGGTTTGTGAGCCTGCATATACCATGGCTGATTATAAATTGAGAAGGGAGAAGAAGTTGAAAATTTTCTTTTAAATTTATATTTTCCTCTTTCATCTAAGAAGAATTTAGCAAGTTTTAAGTATTTTTCATTCCCTGTGACTCTATAAAGCTTGACTAATCCAATTTCTATTTCCTGATGTCCTGGATAGCCGTGTCTTTTATTAGGGCCAAATACTTTATAAATTAAATCAGCATTTTTTATTGCTATTTTTAAGAAATTATTTTTTCCAGTAGCCATATAATATGCAACTGCAGCTTCATACATATGCCCAACATTGTAGAGTTCATGGCTTAAGCCAAGATTAGACCATCTTTCCTTCCCAGCTCCTAGTGGTGGATTTTCAGGATCAATTGTGCGGGCTGTATATAGATACCCATCATCTTCTTGAGCAGCCTCAATTTTTGAAATAAGATTATCCATGTATTTTTCAAGTTCTGGATCAGGGTAAAGACTTAAAGAGTAAGCTGCTCCTTCCATGATTTTAAAAACATCAGAATCATTGTATCTTCTGCCAACAAACTTTCCTTTCATTAATCCACCTGCTTTTGCGAAATTGTCTATGCGTCCAGTTTCCTCACACTTTTTAAAAGCAAAGGGAATTGTTACTTTTAAATTTGTTTCGATTCGAGGAAGCCAGAAATTATCATTTATTTTAACCTTTGTAAAAGGAACAGGCTTTATGGGATAATCTTTGTGTATTTCTCCATTACAAGTAAGAATTAAAAAAAGTAAAAAGATTATAATTGAGAAAATTTTAATTTTCATTTATTCCTCCTTTTATTTCTATTTCAAATTTTTAAGGAGAAAATTTGTAATTAAAGTAAAAATATGACGTCGTGCATTATCGCCTTTAATCCCATGATCTCGATTTGGATAAATCATTACGCTAAATTGTTTATTTTCACTTATTAATTTATTTACTAATTGAACTGTATTTTGAAAATGAACATTGTCATCAAGAGTTCCGTGAATAATAAGAAGTTTTCCTTTTAAATTTTCTGCATATTTTGTGGTAGCACTTTTTTCATAACCTTTTGGATTATTTTTTGGTTGTCCCATATAACGTTCAGTATAGATGGTATCATAATTAAGCCAGTGAGTTACAGGAGCAACTGATACTCCAACTTGGAAATACTCTGGAGCTGTAAGCATAGCCATACAGGTGAGATATCCACCATAACTCCATCCCCAAATTCCTATTCTATTTGAATCCACATATGGTAATTTGGAAAGATATTTCACTCCTTGAACATAGTCGTGAATCTCCCAATGTCCTAAATTTCCATAAAGCATGTGCGCATATTTTTTCCCAAAATGAGCAGAACCGCGATTATCCATTATGAAAATTATTAATCCCTCTTGTGCTAAATATTGATACCAGAGCCCTCTTTTTCCCATCCAGCGATTTGCTACAGATTGACTTTCGGGTCCACCATATATTGCAAATAAAACTGGATATTTTTTATTAGGATCAAAATTCTGAGGTTTAAGCATCATTGCAGGTAATTCAAGTTCGTCTTCGGTAGTAACTTTTAAAAAATTCCACTTGCTTAATTTATACTCAGATAATTCCTTAACAATATTTTCTTCTATAGCCTTAACAAAAGTTCCATCAGCTTTATATAAATCAAGACGAGTTGGACGAGAAATATTATTATAAAATGCAAGATAAAAATCACATGTAGGCGACATTATTATAGAGTAAGTTCCCTCCTTTTCTGTAAGTCTTTTTAATTTACCATCCAAATTTACTTGATATAAATGGTTTTCTAAAGTTGATTTCTTATTAGCAATAAAATAAATAATTCCTTTTTTCTCATTTATTTGAACAATCTTTCTTACAGACCAGGAGCCTTGTGTAAGTCTTTTTATGAGTTTTCCTTCAAGATTATAAAGATATATGTGATTCCAGTTATCCAGGTCAGAAAGCCAGAGAAAATAAGGTTTTCTTTTAAAGAAATAAATTTCTTTTGGATGAATCCATATTTTTTGTTCTTCGCGAAGAATAAGTTCTGATTTTCCTGTCTCAGGATTAACTTTAAGCAGGTCTATTCTATTCTGATCTCTATTCAGAATTTGAACAGTTAGCCATTTACTATCAGGAGTCCAGATCGCTCGAGCAATATAAATCTCTTCATTATAATTTAATTTAAGCCATACTGTTTTCTGTTCTTTTACTGATACAATTCCTATTTTAACAAGAGGATTTGTCATTCCTGCTTTTGGATATGTTACTGGGATCTGTTGTGCTTTAAAGGGAAGGAGATTCACCATTGTCATTTTAAATACAGGAGATTCATCAAAGCGATAGAAGACAATATATTTACTGTCTGGAGACCACCAATATCCTTTATAGTTCCTATGATAAAGTTCTTCATAATAGACCCATGTTAAATAACCATTCAAAATATTATTACTTCCATCTGAAGTAAGCTGAATTTCCAATCCTGTTGGTATTTCGAGAACATATAAATTATTTCCTCTAACATAAGAAATGTACTTCCCATTGGGTGAAAATTCAGGTATTTTTTCTCCCTCTGAGGAAGCTGTTAATCTTCTGAATAATCTGTTTTTAATATTATAGTAATATAAATCTCCTTTGTATGAAAAAATCATTTGCTTTTTATCTTTTGAGAATATGAAATTATGAACATTAAATTTTTCTTTCTTCGAAGTCAATTTTTCCCACTGTTTCTGAATCTCATTTAAATTTAAATAAACTTCTTTCTTTTTCTTTCTTACATTATATTTCCAAATAATTGCTTCTTTAGTTTTTTCAACAGTGGTAAGAAAAAAGAAATATTTTCCATCTTCACTCCATGAAATTCGAGAGGGTAATTTTCCACTTAAACTTGGTTGATCAGGGTCAAAAAGACGGGACATTGTTAATTTCTTGCCCTGCTCTTGGGCAAAGAGATTTCCCAATATTAAACAGAAACAAACAATTAAAATAGGAAATGTTTTTTTTCTATGCATTACTTCCTCCTTTTATTTATCAATAATAAATTATTCAATTCCTGAGCTGCTTTTTTAGAGGCGCCTTCTTTTCCTAATTTTTCCTTTATCCTTTTAAATTCTTCTTTCATTTTAGAAACTATTTGAGGAGAATTTAAAACTTTAAGTGCTTCAGTATAAATATTTTCAGGAGTAAAATCTTTCTGGATTAATTCTGGAATAATTTTTTTCCCTGCCAAGATATTAACAATACTATAATTTCTTATTTTAACAAAATGAATGCCGAGATTATAAGTAAGAGGTGAAAGTTTGTAAAAAGTAATCAGAGGTTTTTCAAGTAAAAGTGCTTCAAGGTTGGCTGTTCCGCAAGAAGAAATAATTAAATCACTAAAATACATTGCATCATAATTGTCCTCTATGAGAATTTTTATTTCTGAATTTGAATTTACATATTTTTTAATTAATTCCATTTTAATATTTTCCGCCTTTATCAATAAAAATTGCCCATTAATTTTATTTTTCAATTTTTCTACCGCACTTTTCAAAATAGGAAGGTGATATTTTACCTCACTCTCTCTGCTTCCAGGCAGGAGACTTATTATTCTTTGTTCATAATTTAAATTATATTTTTTAAAAAATTCCTCCTTTGTGAGATTAATTTTTATTCTTTCTATTAGAGGATGACCTATAAAGCTTGCATTGATGCCATGATTTTTATATATTTCCTCCTCAAAAGGGAATACGAGTAAAATTTTATCAACATATTTTTTAATTTTTTTTAATCTTCCTTTTCGCCAGGCCCAGATAGTAGGACTTATATAATAAAGAATTGGAATTTTTAATTTGTATAATCTTTTAGCCAATCTTAAATTAAAATCTGGAAAATCAATTAAAATAGAAGCTACAGGCTTTCGATTTTTAATTTCTTTTAAGATATATTTAAAAATATAGAATATTCTTGGAATATGAGAGAATATTTCAAATATACCTGTTAAAGAAACATCAGATATGGGAAAAAGAAGTTCAACTCCTTCTTTTTCCATCCAATTTCCACCAATTCCAAAGAATGAATATTCATTAGTTATCTTTTTAAACTCTCTTATAAGTTGAGCTCCATATTTTTCACCTGAATTTTCACCAGCAATAATTAATATTGATTTCATTTATTAAGGCATGCCTTCTACTTTTCCATAATAAATTATTTTTGGCATTTTCTTCGGATCCTGACCATAAAAGAAAAGCCATTTATCATATTGATTCTGATTTAAATAAATTTTAATTGATTTTTTATTGGAACGACTTGCAACTCCGATTATCTGTGGAAAGTCAATAGAATCAAGTTGCTCTTCAGGTACAAGGAGAACTTCATTAAAAGAAAAAGTTTTCTTTTGAAAAGCTCTCTTTGGTCTCCTAAAAGGTTTTATTTTTGTGGATGGAAGAATTACATACCATTTTCCATGTTCAGTCATTGGGTCGCGGTAAAGTTTTCGTATGCACCTTTCCTTGTATAATTCTTCAAGGTTCCTTGGAAAAGCACCTGGATGTTTTGACTGATAAATTCTAATTGCTTCTACATATTGTTTGCCTCTAAATATTAGTTCTTCTTCTTTTTCCCTTTGGATAATAGTTTGCCATACTGGAACTGCTGTCATTAGAAAAATACACATAACAGAAATAAGTATCATTAAAGCTATTAAAGCATATCCTTTATTTTCCATCCTTACCAAGTATTGTAAGGTGTTCCATCAAGAGCAGTTTCATTTGAACCTGATCTTACATCAATTACACCCAATTCTTCTTTATATATATTTTCCTCTGTAAGCTCTTCTCTAATTATTACCCAAGTTTTATCCGATCCTGTAATTGGGTCTATTGGAATTCTCCTTAAATAGCCTTCTTCTACAAGAGCCTGAAGAGAAGGCGGATATTTTCCTTTATCTGTGTAATATTCATCAATTACTTTTCTCATAACATATAAATTTTCTTTCAACACAGCTTCTTTAGCCTTCCGAGTAGCATGGCGGAATTGTGGTACTGCTATACTTGCTAAAATACCAATAAGAACCATTACAATCAAAAGTTCTGCTAAGGTGAATCCTTTAATATACTTTTTCCCTTTCATTTTACCAAGTATTATATTTTGTTCCATCAAGTGCCTTTGCAGTAGATTTAGTATACACATCATAAACATTTTGCCCACCCCATGTGATTGAATCAGGTTCGTCTTGATACGACCTCAATCCCCAGTCATAAGAATTAGTCATAGGATCTTTTGGAATTCTTCTTAAAAATTTTCTAATTCTGATTTTTCCATCTTCATCCTTAATTTTTACTCCCTTTACAAGAATTTCAAGATTTGGTGGATAACCATAGGTTTCGGGATTAATTTCACCAACAATTTTTTTCTCGTCAGCTAATCTTTTATATTCATCAATAGCCTCTCTTATTGTTCTTAGTGCTCTTCGTAATTCAATCTCTTTTTCCCTTTTGACTGCAACTTCAGCCATAGGTAAAACAGCAGCTGCCAAAATCGAAATTATTGCGAGTGTGATTATTAACTCAATTAAGGTGAAACCTTTATGGGATTTTGAAAAATATTTATAAATAAAATTAGAACGAGAAATTTTCATTTTTGGAATTTAGAAGAATCTATCCTTATTTTTCTTCTTATAAACTGTTTTTTTAGGTAAAGTTTTAAATGTAGGTTTATAATGATATGATGGCTGGGGTTCTAATGCTTTTTTACTCAATTTAATTCTATGATCTTGATCTATATCAATAACTTTTACTTTTATTTCTTGACCGAGCTTTAACTCTTTCCTTATATCCTTAATTCTCCTGTGAGCAATCTCGGAGATATGTAATAAACCCACAATATTAGGTAAAATTTCTATAAATGCACCGTAATCTTCTATTCTTATAACTTTACCTGTATAAACCTTTCCAACCTCTGCCTCCTGAGTAATTTCCCTAATCATTTCAATTGCCTTTTCAGCAGATTGGGCATCACTTGCAGCTATTGTTATCTTTCCATTTTCTTCTATATCAACTTTTACACGCGTTTGAGAAATAATCTTTTTAATATTTTTTCCTCCAGGTCCTATAATATCACTAATTTTATCTGGATTTACAATTATTGTTTTAATTCGAGGAGCAAAAGAGGAGATGTCAGCTCTTGGTTCGGAAATGGCTTCTTTCATTTTTTGCAGAACTTTTCTTCGCGCCTCACGAGCTTTTATAAGAGCCTCCTTTAGAACAGCTGTATTTATATTCTGTATTTTTAAATCCATCTGAATCGCAGTAATTCCATTTTCTGTTCCTGCTACTTTAAAATCCATATCTCCATAATGGTCCTCTAATCCAATAATATCAGTAAGAATTTTATATCTCTCATCTTCTTTAATTAATCCCATTGCAATACCAGCTATTTTCATGCTAATAGGGACTCCTGCGTCCATAAGAGCTAATATTCCTCCGCAAACAGTGGCCATTGAAGATGAACCATTAGACTCCAAAATATCAGAAACTATTCTTATAGTATATGGAAAATTCTCCTCATCAGGTATTGCAGGTAATATTGCTTTTTCAGCCAAAGCACCATGTCCTATTTCTCTTCTTCCAGGTGCTCTAAGAAAAGACACTTCCCCAACACAGAAAGGTGGAAAATTATAATGAACCATAAATCTTTTTTCATCTTCTTCTCCAAGGCCATCGAGCCTCTGTACATCCTCAAAAGTTCCTAAAGTTGCAGTTACAAGTGCCTGTGTTTCCCCTCTGGTGAATAAAGCTGAACCATGAGTGCGAGGAAGAAACCCAACGTTTATGGTAATTGGTCTAATTTCATCTAATGCTCTTCCATCCACTCTCTTATCTTCTTTTAAAATCTTTCCTCTTACTAATTTTTTGATAATTTCATTGAAAATCTTTTTCAATTTATATTGTTCGACATCATTATCTTCAGGGATTTCAGATGAAAGTTTATCAAAAATTTCTTTTATTCTCTGTTCTCTTTCAAGCTTTCTTTCAGACTTTAGAGCTTCTTCAAGAGCACTTCCAATTCTATCTTCTAATTTTTTATATTCTTCAGGAGTAATTTCCACAATTTCATAACTTCTCTTCTGAATATTTAATTTTTTGAAAAGCTCCTTTTGTATTTGTATAATTTCTTGAATGGGTTTTTGTGCAAATATAAGAGCCTCAGCTATTTTTTCATCTTCAACATTATTTGCACTTCCCTCGACCATTATTAGCCCCTCTTCTGTACCTGCAATAGTTAAATTAAGCTTGCTCAAATCCAATTGACTAACAGTAGGATTAATTATAAATTGATCATCAATTAAACCAATTTTCACCGCACCTATAGGAGTAGTAAAGGGTATATCAGAGAGATAAAGAGCAGAAGATGCTCCAATAATACCAAGAGTGTCAGGCTCATTCTCCAAATCTGCTGATAATAATAAAGCAATAATTTGACTATCATTATGATATCCTTCTGGAAAAAGAGGTCTTATTGGACGATCTATCAAACGGCTTACAAGGATTTCTCTATCTGTAGGTTTTCCTTCTCTCTTAAAAAAACCACCTGGAATTTTCCCTGCTGCAAAAGTACTTTCCCTATAGTCAACAATTAGAGGGAGAAAATCTTTTATTTCTTTAATTTCTTTTCTCGAAGTTGCAGTAACCAACATAATTGTATCTCCATAACGAATCATTGCTGATCCATTAGCTTGGCGGGCAAAATTTCCTACTTCTATGGAGAGAGTTCTTTTCCCTATTTCTAATTCAACCTTTTCCTGCATAATGTGGATTTTTATCCTCTAATTTTTAATTTTTTTATTAATTTTTTGTAACGAAGTGGATCTTCTCTTTTTAAATAATTTAAAAGTCTTTTTCTTTTACCAACTAATTTCATTAAACCTAAACGAGAATGATAATCTTTTTTATGTATTTTGAGATGTTCTGTTAAATAATTAATCCTCTCAGTCATAAGAGCAATCTGAACTTCTGAAGAACCTGTATCATTATCTTTTATTTTGAATTTTTCAATTAAAGATTTTTTATCTTCCTTTGTAAGGACCAATTTATACCTCCACTTTCAATTAAGAAATCACTATATCAAAAAATTTTTCATAAGTAAAGGCATTATCTATACATCAAATTTAATTTTTCTATTGACTTCATTGTTCTATTCAAATATTATACTTCAACAGGGAGGTATAATGAAAAGACCTTTTAGCGGTTTAATTATTTTTCTCTTTGTTTTAAATATATTTGGTAATACCCAGTATGAAGAAATTTTAAAACTCAAGGAGAAAATAATAGACCTTCAAAATAAAGGAAAACTCAATTTTAAAGATTTAACCCTTTGTTCTAAAATTATCTCCTTTGGTGCTTATGTTCCATTACAGGAGCCGAAGATTAAAAGAGGCGGGAGTTTATTGGTTTATTATGAGCCAGTTAATGTGTTTACTAATCGAAAGAAAGGCACATATGAAATTTGGTATACTCAAGATTTAATTCTTCTTGATTCTAAAAAGAAGGTTATTTTCAAAAAAGAAGATGCTTTAAATTTTCATTATACTTTTACCTCTCCTGTAATGGATCTTTATGCAACAAATAGCTTAGAATTAGGAAATTTACCAAAAGGAAAATATATTTATAAAATAGTATTAAAAGATAAATTGAAGGATGCAATAGCTGTTAAGGAGATATCCTTTGAAATAATAGAGTAATGTCCTCTATAGAGATTAAATTACCTGAAAACTGTGAAAATTTTTCAAAGACTAATAAATGTCATAAATGGTTAAAAGAAAGTTTCAAAAAAAACAAGTTATCTAAGGAAGAATTATTTTTACTCCCTTCAGAAGAACAGAAAAAAGCAATTCAAATCTGTTCCAAGTGTCCATACTATAAAAGAAAAAGTGATATAATTGGATTTTAAAAGTGAAAGCAGCTATTTTACATAGTCAACAACCTATAGAAAATAATCCTTTAAAGCTCGAGAAAATAGAAATTCCTGAAATAGGAGAAAGAGAAATTTTAATTAAAATTAATGCCTGTGGGATATGTCATACAGATTTACACATTATTGAGGGAGAACTTCCACCTGTGAAATTACCAATAATTCCAGGACACCAAATTGTGGGAATAGTAGAAAAAACAGGTAGCAAAGTTTCCAGATTTAAGGTGGGGGATAAAATAGGGGTTCCATGGCTTAATTCAACCTGTCAGGAGTGCGAATTTTGCATTCGCGGTAAAGAGAATTTGTGCAATAATGCAAAATTTACTGGATATCATGTTAATGGAGGATTTGCTGAATATACAAAAATTTCAGAAAATTTTGCTTATTATTTGCCAGAAGATTTATCTGATTTGAGTATTGCTCCTTTACTCTGCGGTGGTGTTATTGGTTATAGAGCTCTAAAGCTTTCAGAAATAAAACCTGGTGAGAGACTTGGACTCTATGGTTTCGGAGCTTCAGCTCATGTTGTGATTCAAATAGCGCGTTATTGGAATTGTGAGGTTTATGTTTTTACACGTAGTCAGGCTCATAGGGATTTGGCTTCCAAATTAGGAGCGATCTGGACAGGAAGAGCAGAAGATAATCCTCCTAAAAAAATGCATAGCTCAATTATTTTTGCACCTGCAGGTTATCTTGTTAAAGAGGCTTTAAGGGTATTAGAAAAGGGAGGAGTCATTTCACTTGCTGGAATATATATGACACCGATTCCGGAAATTGATTATTCATTGATTTATCAGGAAAGGAAAATAGTGAGTGTTGCAAATAGTACTCGGAAAGATGTTACTGAGCTGCTTGACCTTACTAAGAAAATTCCTCTAAAAACCGAAATTCAGATTTTTCCATTGGAGGAAGTGAATAAAGCATTACAATTGCTAAAAAAGAGCGAAATAAGAGGAGGGGCAGGAGTTTTAAAAATTTCATGAGGAATAAAGAATATGAAAATAAATAAAAAAACAGATATATGTGAGCCTCACACTATTAATGAGAAAAAGATTAAGGAAGTAAAGAAATTATTGATTTCCGATGATAAAGTGAAAGCATTAGCAGAAACTTTTAAAGCTCTTTCAGATCCAACGCGAACTAAAATTATTTATGCTCTCTTCCTTAAAGAATTATGTGTTTGTGATTTAGCAAAAGTCATTAATTTATCCATTTCAGCAATATCACATCATTTAAGAATTTTGCGAAATTTGAATTTAGTTAAATTCCGTAAAGAAGGTCGTATAGTTTATTATTCTCTTGATGACGAACACATTTTTAATCTTTTTAACGAAGGACTTGAGCACATTTTAGAATAAAATCACGAATGCTTTCTTAATTTGTAAAATCCCAAGGTAAAAAGAGGTATTATATATATAAGGAAAAATCCCCAGCTAATACCACCATAGCCTTTTGCTATTAAATTAATAAGGCCAAAAGTAGAAATTCCCAGACCTCCTAATAATAGAATTAGAGCAATAAAAGGCCTAAGCCATTGAGGAAAGACTTTTCCTTTTGAAAGAAGTGAAGATTGAATTCTTTCATTCACAGCATGAATGAATCCTGTTCCTGTCTCAATTAAAGTTCCAAAAAGCACAATTTGAAAAACAATTAAAAGAACAGGTGACCCGATTTTTTGAAGAACATATACTGCAGGAACTTCAATGGGTAAAATTTCTGGATAAAAACCAACTACACTTATGAAAAATAAAAGACCAGGTATAATTCCTATCAATCCACCAAGAAAACCTGCTATAATTGCTTCTTTCCTTCGTTCTATATGATTTAGACAGAAAAGCACAGCTGGAATAATTCCCATATTATAAAGAGCATATTTAAATCCACCCAAGGCCCATTTTGGAATAATAATTGCTTGAGAAAAATTTTTTTTGATTTCTGGTCCAAATTTTATAAGTGCAGTAATTAAAAAAATCCCATAAATTATATACAGCACTATTGACCAGCTTGAGAGAAATTTTTCAATTAAATTGCTCCCTTTAAATGTTAAGAATCCAATCGCTCCTAACATTATTCCAACTCCAACCATATAAGGTAAGCCAAAATTATCTCGAAGTAGAACTCCAGCAGCTGAACCAATAACAGCTAAAACAATAAATAGTAAGATAAAATAGATGATTTCAAACAAAAACCACATAGAACCAAGTAATTTAATAAAAAAAGTTCGATAATCATAAGCTCTAAAAACACGAGAAAACTCAAAGGTAAGAATTAATATAAGAGACCACATAATTGTTGTAATTAAGAGCATTCCTAAAAGCCCACCAAGAGGGCCATAGTTTAAGAAAAATTCGACTAATTCTCTGCCTGTACCATAACCTCCTGCAATAACCACTGATTGGAAAATAAATCCAGGTAATAAGTATTTTTTAAAAAAAGATGAATTCAAAAATTGCATTATTCTATTTTAATTTACTCCATTTTTGAGCTATTCTTTCTATAGCATCTAAGGAAGCTTGGATTTCCTCTTCTGTGTGGGCAAACGAAATTGCTCCAAAACCATGAAATATATTAAAACCTTCATTTACCATGGCTAATTTAAAAATTTTTTCTCTGAGCTCCACATCACAGACTTTAGGATTCCAGACCTCTTCAGGTGTGGTAATCTTTTCAATTTCTTCGTTAAGAAAATGAACTCCAACACAAGAGCTATATTTCACTATTGAATTTCCATAACCTGTGCATTTAACATTCAATCCATAATTTTCAAATATTGCTTCAATTTCCTTTCTGGCTTTTTCTCCCAGTTTTCCAATTTTTGGATATATCTTATCCTCATTTTCAATCAAATAATTTATATAAGTGAGTCCTGCTAACATTGAAGCTGGATGTGCTGAAAAGGTTCCTCCTGAAAATTTAACCTTTTTCTCTGGTTCTCCACCTGCACTACATAAATCAAGCACATCTTCTCTTCCTGCAACTGCACTTACAGGCATGCCTCCTCCAATAGTTTTTCCGAAAACACAAAGATCGGGTTTAATTCCATAGAGATTATAAATAGCACTTGCATGAAAACGAAAACCTGAGACGACTTCGTCAAATATAAGAAGAGCCCCGTATTTTTTTGTCAATTCTCTTGCTTTGTTAAGATATTCTTTATGAGCAAATATAAAACCTCCAGCTCCAACAAAAGGTTCAACAATGAAACACGCTATACGCTCTCCAAATTCATTGAATTTTTCCTTTAAATCATCTGGATCATTAAATTTAGTTACTAATATCTGAGAGTCTATGTCAGAGGGAAGACCAGCAGATTCAATTTTGTTTAGATTTCTTCCATAAGTTGTAATTCCCTTTAATACATAAGGTTGAGCCCCATGCCATCCCCCAAAAACTTTAAGTATTAAATCTCTCTGTGTATATGCCTTTGCTAACATAATTGCATACATAGTGGATAAAGTTCCACTTGTTGTGAATCGAATTTTTTCTACTTTAATTTGTTTGAGAATTAATTTTGCTAATTCCTTTTGATAAAGGCTTGGAAAACCTGTTTGTAAACCCTGGCCCTTTTTAAAATAATCAGAAAGCGCTTCAATAATTATGTCTGGATTGTGGCCTAAAACATTTGCAAAATGTCCTTGCCAGAAGTCAATATAAACATTTCCATCTATATCAATTACTTTTGAACCTTTACATTCAATATCATAAAATGGAAAAGGCTCAAAAAGTCTGAGATTATGACTTCCGCCATTAATTAAATATCCGGAGGCTTCTTTAAAAATTTCTTCTGATTTTTTATGTTTTATTTTATAATTTTTTATTAATTCATCCATTAAAACTTTTTTGTTCATTGATGTGCCTCCTTCTAAAATTGCATCACCTCTTTACATTCGTCTAAACTTATATCAGATTGAAAAAATGGTGTCAAAAATGCTAAGCTTGAAAAGAATTGAGAATTTGGATATATATTTATTGAAATCTAAAGGAAGGTGAATCAAATGAAACTCATAAGTGAAATTTTTGAATTCATTATTAGAAATATCTATCTTAAATTTTTATTTACATTATTTGTATCTTTTATTATCGCATATTTGACAAAAATTATAATGAAAAAAATTCTAATTCCAATTACAAGACGGACCAAAACAGTAATTGATGATTTAATTGTTAGAAGTACAGCATCTATAATTTTCTGGATTATTTTTCTTTTAGGCATTAAAATCGGAATTCAATATTTCAAATTCGAAACAGACATTTATAATAACATAGTAAATAGCCTTTTTGTATTAATTATAAGTGTTCTGGTGTTTAAAATTATACATAATCTTTCTCAGCAATGGTTAAAAGAATGGGCATTTAAGACAAGGTCAACAGCAGATGACAGATTAATTCCTCTAATTGAAAAAATTTTAAAAGCGCTTGTTGTAATATTGGCAATTGTTTTTATATTTGATTCGTGGAACATAAACATTGGCCCAATTCTTGCAACTGCAGGAATAGCTGGGATAGCTCTTGCCTTAGCAGTGAAAGAGTCCTTAGCTAATATTCTTGGAGGAGTTCAGCTTGTTTTAGATAAGACTTTTAAAGTGGGAGATAAAGTTCAACTGGAATCAGGAGAAGTTGGAGTAATTCTTGACATTGGATTAAGGACAACAAAATTAAAGACCTATGATAATGAGGTAATATATATACCTAATTCCTATCTTGCAAATTCTAAAATAAAAAATTACAGCCAACCTGATCTTTCTCAAAGAGTAAATGTTGAATTTGGTGTTGAATATGGTTCAGATCCAGAGGAAGTAAAAAAAGTAGTTGTAGAGGCTATAAAAAAAATCGACACAGTGCTTGAAGATCCTCCACCAGAGGTTATATTTAAAAATTTATCTGATTTTTCCCTTGACTTTATTGCACGTGCTTGGGTGAAAAGTTATACAGAAGCCTTTTCCACTTCTCTTAAAATGAGAGAAACAATTTATGATGCTTTAAATAAAGCAAATATTGGAATCCCCTTCCCTACTCGAACAATATTTGTAAAACAAAGTAAAGAATAAAATTATTGATTATGCTATTAAAAAATTAAAAGCTGATTCTTCATTTATAAAATTAAATTTAAATTGCTTAGAAATTGAATATGATTTACCATTTATTAGAATAAAAGGTAAAGCTCTTTTCACAATCACCCCAATATTTTTTAAGTCTTCAATGGAATGAAATTTAAATTTTTTTCTTTCAATAATTATCTTTTTTGCCGTTTTTGGACCAATACCCGGAACCTGAATGAGTTCTTCATAATTAGCATTATTAATTTCAATTGGAAATTTGTCTGGAGAATTTAATGCCCAGTTCATTTTGGGATCAAGCCAAAGAGGTAAATTTCCATTTTTATCAAAAATAAATTGCTTTAAAGAAAATCCATAATAGCGAATTAAAAAGTCAGCTTGATAAAGTCTGTGTTCACGGAGAAGGTTAGTTGGAGGATGTTCTTCTAAAGGAGTTCCTATAATTGGCTGGAATGCCGAGAAATAAACTCGCCATAGATTATATTCTCGGTAAAGCCAATAAGTGGTATTTAAAATTTCATAATCTGTTTCATCACTTGCTCCAATCACAAATTGAGTTGTTTGACTTTTTCCTCTCGGATTTTTCTTAATTAAAGAATGAACCCATTTTATTTTTTGAATTAAATCATTTTCGAAATCTTTCTCAGGAGCTATTTTATTTAATTTTTCTTTAGTTGGTGCTTCGAGATTTATAGAAACTCTATTGGCCAGTTCAACTGCTTTCTCAACGTAACAGTACTTAACACCAGGTAAAATTTTCAGATGTACATATCCATAATAACGATATTTTTTTCTTATAATCTCAACAGTTTTTAACATATCTTCCATTGTTCTATTTGGATCATTCCCCATTCCAGAGCTTAAAAATAAACCATGGACAATTCTTTTCTTTACTAAATTAATAAAAAATCTACTTAATTCATTAGGTGTGAAATTTGTTAAAATACGATTTTTCAAAACAGGATTAATACAGTAAAAACAGTTTTTCTCACAATAATTTTTTAAAAGAACCTTAAAAATAGGAATTACTGAACCATTTGGTAGAGAAGCAGGATATATCCATTTATAATATGGATTCCTTGGATCACGCATCCTTCCTTTTCCAATACATGAAGAGAGACAAATGTCATATTTTGCAGCATCTCCTAAAATCTTTACTTTCTCAAGGAGGTCTATACTTTTCTTAATTAGCATAATTAAAATAATTTAAGATTTAACTGATTTTCCTGAGCTATTTTTCTTTCCTTTTCTATTCTTTCAAGCATTTCTGGAGTTACATCTCCTGTAGGATATTTTCCATTAAAGCAAGCACCACAGAAATGAGTAAGTTCTGGATTTCCCATTTGCACTGCCTTTTTTAAAGATTCAAGAGTTTGATAAATTACTTTATCAGCTCCAATTTTATGGGCGATTTCTTCCAAAGTAGAATTACGGGCAATAAATTCAGTTTTTGTTTGCATATCTATTCCATAAACACAGGGATACTTTAATGGAGGGGAATAAGCTGCGAAATAAACTTTTTTTGCTCCACATTGGCGAGCAAGTTCAATTATTTTTCTTGATGTGTTGCCTCTAACTATACTGTCATCCACGATTAGGACATTTTTCCCCTTAAATTCTGAAGCAATAGGATTGAGTTTTTGTCTTACCGAGCTTTTTCTTGCCTCATCTGCTGGCATAATAAAGGTTCTTCCAATATATCTATTTTTTACTAAAGCTTCTCTGTATTTTAAATTTAATTCTCTTGCAAGTTCAATAGCAGCATCTCGTGCTGAATCAGGCACTGGAACAACTACATCTATATCAATGTTTGCTTTTTTTACTTCTTTTGCCAAAAATCTTCCTAAAATTACTCTCGTCTTATAAACATTAACTTTATCTATAAAGGAATCTGGCCGTGCAAAATATACCCATTCAAAAAGACAAGGAGTATGTGTACTATTAGCTACTTTTTTAGAATGAACTTTCCTTTCATGATCAATAAAAATCACTTCTCCTGGTTTCACATCCCTTATTTCATCAAAATTCAAAATATTAAGACTCACTGATTCAGAGGCAAAAGCATAAGAAATACTTAATCCTTCTCTTCTTTTTCCAAAAATAAGAGGTTTAATTCCATGGGGATCCCTAAACCCAAGAAGTCCCTGATTTGCAAGATAGGCAATTACTGAATAGCTTCCTTTTACTTTTTTAAAAACGCCTTTCACTGCCTGAAATATATGCTCTGGTTTAAGTTTTATTGTTCTTTGTTCTGAAATTTCTTCAGCAAATACATTTAAAATAGCTTCAGCATCATTATCGGAATTTAATAAGCGATGATATTTCTCAAATAATTCCTTTTTTAATTCTATGTAATTTATAATATTCCCATTATGAGCCATTATAATTCCAAAAGGAGAATTAACCATAAAAGGTTGGGCATCTTCTCCTCCTCCACTTCCTACTGTTGGATAACGAACATGTCCTATTCCTATATTTCCTCTAAGACGAAGAATATTCTCATAACTAAAAATATCTCTTACTAACCCGTTACCTTTTTTAATATGAAATTTCCCATCAAAAGTTATGATACCTGCAGAGTCTTGTCCTCTATGTTGTATGGATAAAAGCCCATTATAAATTTCCTCAACAACGTCTGTATTTCCAAAAATTCCAATTACACCACACATTTTTAATTACTCACACTCTTATTTAAATACATTTTTAGAATCTGGTCAACATATTAAAAATATTTTCAATCTCCTACTTCCTGTAATATAATATTACTTTAAGAATTTTTTAATTAATAATATTTCAAGAAGAGAATGTTTAAGTGACTCTAAACTGCATTTTTAAGATTAAAAGCAGTAATAGCATTCATAAAAACTTAAAAAAAGAAAAACTGAAAATTTTTTATATTATATTAAGAAATTTCAATTTTTAATTTTGAGTTGTAGTTTTTTAGCTTTTCGCTTTAAATTTTTAGTTTTATATGGGAGCGAAGTTAAAAAATAAAATTTAAAAAATTAATGGCATTGGGTTTTTTAAATTGGGATTGTTCAAAAGAGAAGGGAGGGAAAAATGAAGAAATTTTTGATTTTATTTTCTTGTCTTTTTACTATATCCATATCTTTCTCCTTTTCAAAAGAAAAACAATTTAGTCTGAAGGAGTTAAAGAAAAAAGCCCCAAAAATTTTTATAGATTGTAAACGATGCGATATTAATTTTATAAGAGAAGAAATCACTTTTGTAAATTATGTTTGGGACCCTAAGGAAGCCCAAATACATATATTAATTACCACTCAAAGAACAGGAGGTGGAGGTAGAGAATATTCCATTAATTTTATAGGTAAAGATGTATATACGGGTATGGAAGATACATTGAAATTTGTTTCAAAACAGTTTGATAGCGAAGATGATATTCGGAGAGGTATTGTTCATACATTAAAAATGGGACTTATGCCATATATTGCAAAAACTCCTCTTGCGAATTATATTTCTATTTCCTTTACTGAAGAAGTAGAGCCCACTGCTGTGGAAGATAAATGGAATTTCTGGGTTTTTAGAATAAGTGCAAGAGGACGCATTAATGGAGAAAAATCAAGAAGTTATACATCAATCCATGGCTCCTTTTCTGCTAATAGAATTACTCCTCAATTAAAAATAAGACTATCAGTTTCTGGAAATTTTGATAAAAGTAAATTCACAATAGATGATACAATTATTTCTACGTCCTCTGAAAGAGAAGGCTTTTATGGTTTAATTGTTAAAAGCATAAATGATCATTGGTCAGTAGGTGCTACTTTTAATATTTCTTCTTCAACCTATAGAAATATAAAATTATCTATTCAACCTTTCCCAGCTATAGAATATAATTTATTTCCATATTCTATATCTACTCGAAGACAGCTCCGCTTCTTGTATTCCTTTGGTTATGAATTCTTCCGTTATTTTGAGGAAACAATTTATTATAAGATTTCAGAAAGACTTTTAAAGGAAGTTCTTTCTATTTCCCTTGAAATAACAGAACCATGGGGATCTGCGGAAGCCAGAGTAGTTGGTTCCCATTATTTTCATGACTTTTCTAAAAATCGTGTGGAATTTTCTGGTCAATTTTCCCTCCGTCTCTTTAAAGGATTGTCAGTGGATATTTTTGGAAGATTTTCCATGATTCATGACCAATTATCTTTACCAAAAGGTGGAGCTACTATAGAGGAAATCCTTTTGAGGCGAAAAGAACTTGCCACTACTTATGATTATTCTCTCTCCCTTGGATTAAGTTATACCTTTGGTTCTATATTTAGTAATGTTGTTAACCCCCGCTTTGGATATTAAATCCAATTAAATTAATGATTATTTACAATTTTTTGATTCTCTAATTTCAAATTTCAATTTTCTAAACAATGGCTGGGGTGGGAGGATTCGAACCTCCGAATGGCGGATCCAAAGTCCGCTGCCTTACCGCTTGGCTACACCCCAGTAAGAATTTTATTTTCAATCCAGTATTTTTCCCTCGATAAAGGAGAAACTATAATGCACTTAAATCCTTTCTTCTCAAAATTTCTTTTTGCTCTTTTTATTTTTTCTCTATCAAAATAGATACCGAAAACTGATGAGCCTGAACCACTAACCATTGCAAGCAATGCTTCTTTCTTTATAAGTTCCATTTTAATGTCTTTGAGTTTTGGATATAATTTAAATACCACTTCTTCAAGTTCATTTTCCAAAGAACCAAAATTTTTATCTCTCAAGAACGAATAAATTTTACTTTCTTTATTTTTTGAAGTCAAGACCAGCTCATTCCATTTATTGTATATTTCTTTAGTGGATATAGAAAACTCTGGAAGAATTAATAAAACATAATATGTGTCCCTATAATCTAAAGCGTGAATCTCATCACCTCGGCCAATTCCTAAAGCCATTCCACCATAAAAAAAGTAAGGAATATCTGCTCCTAATTTTCTTGCAAAATCTATTAGTTTTTCCTTCTCAATGGGTAAATTCCAGATTTTTTTTAAGGCTAAAAAGGTCATTGCTGAATTACTACTTCCACCACCCAGTCCTTTGCCTGCTGGAATATTTTTTTCAACTTCTATTTTAATTCCTTTTCTTATGGAGAAAAGATTTTTTAAAAGTAATGCAGTTTTATAAATTAGATTGCTCTCATTCCATGGAATTGCTCTATCATTTCCAGTTAATATAATTTTTTCTTCTTCAATTTCACTGAATTTAAGTTTATCATATAAGTTAATTGATTGAAAAATAGTTCTTATTTCATGATAACTATCTTCTCTTCTTCCTACTATTTCTAATCCAAGATTAATTTTTGCAAATGATTTAATTTCCATTTTCAAGTAATTCCATTATTTCATCTAATGTTTTTTTCTCATAGTATTTGAGAAAGAATTTGCTAAAGGCGCTTGGCTTAATTGGCTGATTAAATTTTAATGTAAATATTTTAATTTTTCCATTACTTTCAAGTGAAGAGAAAATTATTGTTTTTGGTATGGAGGTTCCTTTAAAAAATTCTTTAATTTCAAAAATAAAACTTTCTCTACTTCCGCCAATTACTTTACCATCTTTATCTTTTAAAAATTTCCATTTTTCAAAGCTTTCCTCAGATAATATGTTTTTCCATTGTCCAGTTAAAAAAGCTTTTATTTCCGACATATTAAGATTAAAGCCTAAAAAAGTTTTCATAATTTTTTCAGAAGGACCTGCCCAATAAACTTCTCTTTTTGGTAATAAAAAATAGGATATATTAGAGTGCAAAAAAATCTGAGCTCGAGTACTTCCAAGAAGTCCTAAGATATCCACTCTTCCCTTATCTTTGAAAAATAAAAAAGCTATTTTCGATTTTAAAATTTGAGAATTTTTTACTCTTAAGCTTGCATATCCCTCAAAACTTTCAATATAAGTTGGAACTGTTCTGGGAATGAAATGACAATTCTGAGTAAAAATTATAAAAAGAATTGAAAGTATTGGAAAAAATTTCTTAAAAAGATTTAACATAAAGGATTTTCTTTCCTAAAAATCAATGGAGGCGAAATCCATAATCTTCTATTTTTTTCTTTTTTGCTTTTTTTCTCCTTAATGGATAGAAAGGAGATCTTATTATTCGTCCAAAGCATGACATTCGTGGATTAAATATTAATAGAATTACGAAAAGTGCAAATACAATAAGTATTCCCCATAATCCTATGTTCATTTTTGTCTCTCCTGTTTACTTTCTCATTATAATTTATCATAATTTTTTCGTCAATTTGTTAGAGAAAAGCTTTTTTCAAGAATAATTCCAATTAAAAATCCTGCAAGACTCAGGCATAATCCATAAGGAAGAGAAAAAGGCCAAGAAGGAAGAGTAATAGGAATTATATTTATTTCAGTTAAGAAACTTACGAAAGAAAATCCTCCACCTAAAATTAAACTTAAAAGGGCTGCTAATGGATAATACTTTCTCATGAAAATCATTGCAACTCCAGGAATAAAAAGCCCTTCTGCCATAATTTCAGAAGACAAACCAAGAGTTTTCAAAATACTTTGAAATTGTGTTGCCACTAAAAATGCTATTAAACCTACAAAAATTGTGGAAATACGTCCAATTGTAACAATTCCTCTCATTCCATTAAAAGCAAAATATCGCTGATAAAAATCTCTTGTAAAAGTAAGAGCTCCTGTATTAATAGCAGTATCCATTGTAGACATAATTGCAGCACAGAGAGCAACAAATAAAAATCCTCCCAATCCAATTCCCAATTTATTAGATATTAGCTCTGATAAAATTGGGCTTTCTGTTTTTTGGAGAAAAAGTGGAAGGGAAAGCATCCCTATAATTACAACTGTGGAATAGAGAATTAAGAAAATTATTGCGCACGAAAACATTCCTTTCTGGGCCTTTTTCTCATCCTGAGCAGCATGAATTCTCTGCCAGGCAATGGGTGAGATTGTCCACGCAAGGGTAAAGGAAAGAGTTATGAGAAGGTTTTTCTTTATATCAAAGAGAAAATTTAAATAGTGCTTTTTTCCAAAAGAAGAGGCAATATTGATAGTTTGTATAAAATCTGAAACATTAAAAAGAAAAATTAGCAAAATAAATATGCCTAAGGTAAGCAAAAAAAATTGAAAAACATCTGTTAAAACCACAGAACGAAAACCTCCAAAAGTTGAATATAAAAGAACAATTGTAGTACCAATTGCCAAACTTAATATATATCCTGTGCCAAGAAATTTTTTTAAAAATAATCCGAGAGCAACCATTTGAGAGGCAGTTAGCATTATCATGTACCAAAGAATTAACAATGCAGATATATTCCTTACAAGTTTGCCATACCTCATTTCAACGAGATCTGGTAATGAAATTATTGGAAGTTTTCTAATGGGTTTGGAGAAGAAAATTCCAAGAATTAAAACAGTTAAAATGGTTGGCATGCCAATTACCCAGAATGAGCTTAATCCCTTTTCAAAAGCCTCATCCACTGAGACTAATGTAGAAGTTGCACCAAACCAGGATGCACATAGAGTTAGAGTTACTAAAGCTGCAGATAGATTTCGGGATGCGAGGAAAAAATCTTCTATACTTTTCATTTTTCGAGAAAAAAGAAATGTAAGAGTCAATAATCCAGCAAGATAAATTAGAAAAAACATAAAAAATAAAATATTCATTTCTTTCTTGAAATAGATATCACTTGACTTTCAAATTTTCAAGTGATAAATATTCGGAAAGGTGATAGAAATTAGGGGGATAAAATCAATAATATTTGTCTTATTCTTTTTTATAATTAATCCATTCCTTCATTCATGGACTAAAAAGGTAAATAAATATTTTAATCAGGCTGATTGGGAAATTGTAAATGGACGTTATGAAAAAGCAATAGCAAATTATTTAAGAGGTATAAATCTCGCCCTTTTAGTGGAAAGGCAAAGAATATGGGATGATTTGGGTTTTGCTTATTTAAAAACAAGAAAGATTAGAAAAGCAATTGAATTTCTCGAAAAATCTCTCGAAGTTCAACCAGAAAACTATAACATACGTCTCTATCTTGCGATTGCTTTTTTATTAAAGAACAAACCAAATCCAGCATTAACTCATCTCGAGAAAATATTAAATGATATATTTTTCGATAATAAATGGTTGGCTCTTGCATCAAAAACCTCGCTCCTTAAAGAAAACGGAGATGAAGTTACACCACTGGAATCAAGGAGGATGCGAAAAGAAAAAGGTGTTTTTCTTGAAAAGAAAATAGCAAAAGACGAAATAATTGTTCATATTGATGCTTTTGATGAAAGAAATGAAGCTCTGGTTTATTTTGCAATTGGAATAGCATATAAGATGAAAAATGATTTTGAAAAAGCAAGAGAGAATTTATTGAGGGCTTTAGAGAAAGGATACAATGAAAATGAGATAAAATGGCAATTAATGGATTTATATATAAAAGAAGGCGGATTTGAAGAAGCTTTAAAAGAGTTGGATGGATTTAAAGAAAAAGAAGAAATACTTTTCATAATGGGTTATCTTAGCTATAAAAAGGGAATGATCAAAGATGCAATTAAATTTTTAAAGAACTCCCTTCTCTATAATAAAAATTTCATATTGAGCAAAGAAAATTTAGCTCGAATTTATTACAATGCAGGAAAATATCGTAAGGCAATTAATTTATGGAGAGAACTATTAAAAGAAACATCAAATAAGAAAGAAATTAAGAGAAATATTGCTTTTGCAACATATTTTTATAATTTAACAAAAAATAAAGAAATCCCCTTGGTAGTTCAAATTCCAAAAAGATTAAATCTTTTTTATAAATTGCCCCATAAAGTTCGGTATGAAATTCATCATAGATTAAAGAATCATGTTAATAATTTACTTCCTGATATAAATAGGAGTTTTTTCAAAAAGATAGAGCAAGGAAAAATTTTAGAAGGAGTTGAGATTTTAAAGAAGGGTCTTAATATTGATGAAACGAATTATATTATTAATCATAATTTTGCTTTAATTTATTTTGATTTAGGATTCCTTGAAGAAGCAGAGAAATATGGTGCTCGAGCTCTATGGTTTAACAAAGACTATATTGGCTCTTATGATTTAATGGGAAACATTTATTATAAAAAAGAGGAATTTAAAAAAGCCTTTGATGAATTCAAAATGATACTGAAAATCGATAGTAGATATCCAGCTGCACATTATAACCTTGGCTGTGTTTACTTTAGTTTAAATGATTTTCAAAATACAGAAAAAGAATGGTGGGAGGCAATAAAATTAGAACCAGCTTATCCAGAGTCTTATTTTGAACTTGGAAAAATTTATTTAGGTAAAAAAGATTATAATAAAGCTCTATTTTAATTTTATTTTGGGAAATATATTTATCTTGGAGGAAAAAACAAAGAGGCAAAAAGGATTGTTAGCAAATTAAAAAATAAAAGGAGGGAAATATGAAGAGAATTATTTTGATAATTTCTACTTTTTTGTTTTTTGGATTCCTATATGCTCAGCCAGCTCATAAAATAAATGAGATCCTAGAAAAGAATATTGAGGCTGGAGTTGGTAAGCAAAACTTAAAGCTTATTAAAAATTATTCCTTTAAATTGAATCAGGAAATTTATTATATTTCCTGTGATGGAAAAATGAAAATTATAAGAGGCAAGGATCCAATTATTACCGAGACAATCCTCATTGACGAAGATTCAGTGAGAAGAAATAGTTTTAATAAAATTACCGAATTTAAAGGATTTGATAAAGCCTTTTATCAATGCTTAACTAAATTATACAGTGGAATGTTCACTTTAATAAAATTCAAAGATGAACTCATTTATGATGGATTAAAAAAATTTGGTCCGGAAAAACTTCATTGTTTGACATGGAAAACAGAGAATATTGAAGCTAATTTTTATCTTGATTCTGAGAAATTTATTATTAAGAGAATTGCTTTACAGGGTTATAAGGAAGGAGAAAAAATCGAAATCAATTATGATTTTGGTCCATTTCGCAATGTGAATGGAATGAAAATACCATCTTCCTGGTTTAAATCACAGGTAGGAGCAAGAGGAACTACTTATAGAATGTCAAAGATAAAAATAAATCAGAATTTACCGGAAAATTTCTTTGAAAAGCTTGAAATTAATGCAGGAAAGGTTGAAATTTTAGATAGTATTTTAAAAGGTAATATTATAGATTTTGTTTTTTCAAGAGGAAGACTTATAATAGAAACCAATTGGACAGATGAATGTTTTGAAAAAGCTGGTTTTGAATCAAGTGAAATTTTAATTCTTGAAATAAATGGAAAGAATATAGAAATTACCTTTTACAATTCTCAGCCCCCAAGGAGTGCAATTAGACAAGGAAAGAAATTTATCATGCCAAATCGAGGTGAGGAGAATTATTTAATTGTTCTATGGTCGCAGGAATTTCAATCTCTTGCAGATAAACTATCCATCCTTTCAATTATTAAATTAAAAAGAAAATAATAAAGGAGGAAACAATGATTAAAATAAATCGAAGGAATTTTTTTGTAACTTTTGCTTCAGGGATTTTAAGTTTTGGATTCTTGAAAAATCTCAAAGTAAATTCAAAACAGGAAAGCATAAGCGAAGAAACTCAGCTTTTTAAAATAAAAAAATATAATCCATTGGGAAATACTGGGCTTAAAGTTTCAGATGTAAGTTGCGGTGCAATTTCTCTTTTTAATCCAAATGTTCTACGATATGCTTATGAATGTGGAGTGAATTATTTTGACACTGCAGAAAGTTACTTGAGAACAAAAAGTGAAACCTTTATTGGTCAGGCTTTAAAAGATGTTAGAGATAAGGTCATAATAACAACAAAACATGCTTATGGTGGCAAGAAAAAAATTGAGAAATCCGCAATTATTAAAAGAATTGAGGCAAGTTTGAAGCGACTCCAAACCGATTATATTGATATTGCTTTAGTTCACAATATAGATGATCTTTCCATTTTGAAAAATGAAGAACTTTTATCCGCCTATTATCAATTAAAAAAGGAAGGAAAAATTAGATTTACGGGTTTTTCAACTCATAATGCTAAAGTAACTTTAAAGCAAGCACTTGATCTGGACTTTGTCCAAGTTATTCTTCTTATATATAATCATTTAGAAGGAAAGGAAATAGAACCTTTAATTAAAGAAGTTCGCAAAAAAGGAATTGGAACAATTGCTATGAAAGTATTTGCAGGAGGAAAACAAGGAAATCTAAAAAGATTTGTGAGTAAGGAAGTAAGTTATTCTCAGGCAGCTATCCGATGGGTTTTAAGCAATCCTTATATTGATTGTTGTATTGTAACCATGAGCAGTTATTCCCATGTTGAGGAATATGTAGCTGCATCTGGGAAGCCTTTACAAAGGGCTGACTTAAAAGTTATTTCTGAATATCAGCGTGAAGTGAATAATCTCTATTGCAGGGTAAGTTGTGATAAATGTCTTTCCTCTTGCCCAAATAATGTAGCCATTAATGAAATTCTCCGCCACGGAATGTATTTTGAGGATTATGGAATGGAAAAGGAAGCAGTTCGTTATTATGCAGAATTAGAAGAGGGAAAGAAGCCTCTTTCTTGTAAAAACTGTTCAGGATATTGCGAGAAAGCTTGTCCTTACGGATTAAAAGTGAAGAACAGACTTCTTCATGTTCATGAAATACTTACAGTGTAATTAGTTTTGAAAAAATAAATTTATTGCAAAGGAATTTGAAATGTATGTTCGTTATCTTGCTTTTATAGTTATATCATCACTATTATTTTTCAACTCTTGCAATAAAAAACAGGATATAGAAAAAGAAATTTTTACTTTTCAAAAAGACCTTGAAATCGGAATTCTTGAAGGAAATGAAAATTATATGTTTGGAGCGATTACTGACATTGATTTGGATAAAAATGAGAATATTTATGTGCTCGATTCAAAATTCTCAAGAATTCAGAAATATAATAAAGAAGGAAAATTCCTTTTCTCTTTAGAAATAAAAAAGGGTGATGCACCTGGTGAAGTTCATTTCATTGGAAATATGGCTTTAACAGAGGATGGGAATATATGGTTATTGGATTTAGGGAGAAAAGTTTTAATTTTTAATGAAAAAGGAAATTTCCTTAAATCTTTTAAACTACACTTTGGTGCTACACATATTTTGTCTTACAATAAAAACGTTGTTTTATTAGGATCAAGAAAAAATCATATTCTTCATGTTTTTAATAGTGAAGGAAAAATTATAAAATCATTTGCAATGCCTTTTAAAATTCCTTCAAAATATTTATCATATAAAGAAATTTTATTATTTAGAAGTCCAATAAGAGCTGATAGCTCATGGGATAGGGAAATATTTTTATTCAGTCCCTATAGCTATGAGATCAGAGTTTATAAGGATTATAAAATTAAGAAAATATTGAAATGGAAAAGTGAGGCCTTTATGCCTTTATTAATAACCAAAGCAACCCGAGGCATAGGAATAGTTTTCCCTTATATTTCTGTGCTTAAATATAAAAACAAATTATTTGTAACAATAAGGGGTTTAGGCCAAAAAGCAATTAATCATCTTGATATATTTAAGAGTTATAGGCATGTTTATTCACTAAAAGTAGAGGGTTTTCCATATGCAATTGATAGAGAGGGAAGACTTTATTTTGCAGAAGAAAAGGAATTTCCAAAAGTTGTAAGATACATAATAAATAAAAAATCCAAATGATAAATTCCAAAAATTTCTAAGAAAGAGGAAGATGATGAAAAAAATAAAAATTTTTATTTTATTTCTAATAATTATCCCATTCTTTTTTACATGTAAAAAGGGATGGGAAGGAAAGATTTATATGGAGAAAGGGGTTAAAATAATTGAGAATACAGGAGATGGCTTATGGGAAAAGAAAATTAAGGAGAAAATAAAATTTAAAGAAACCCTTTCCATAGGAAAAGAAGAAGGAGAAGATTATTTAATGTTTCACAGTTTTCTTCGTGTTGCAATTGATTCAGACTCGAATATCTATATACTGGATGCGCGGAATCATAGAGTTTTAAAATTCGACAAAAATGGAAATTTTATTTGGAAAACTGGAAGAAAAGGACAAGGACCAGGAGAGTTTCAGTATCCAATGGAAATAGTAATAAGTCCTTCAGGAGAAATTGCTGTTCGTGAATCTCGTAAAATCCATTTCTTTAATAATATAGGAAAATATTTAAGGACAATAAATTTAGAGAAAACTATAAATGGTCTTCAATTTCTTCCAGATGGAAGATTATTTATAAATATATTTGTTATGGGACAGCCTGGAGTTGCAGCTGAGTTTTATTCGAAAGATGGAAAATTTCTTTCAAAATTTCCTGATAAATATCGCTATGGTCCTAAATTACCTCCTACTCTTGGTGTTACAATAGTCGAGGGAGGTTTTAAATTTCTTAACAACAAGTTTTATTTAAGTATTCCAGATAAGTATGAAATTAGAGAATACGATTTAAAAGGTAATCTTCTTAAAAAGATTAAAAGGAAAATTAAACTAAAACCTCCTAATATAGAATTATTTGCAGGAGGAAGAGGCGTTAGGGTTTATCCTTCTGATGATTGTGGACCTTGCTTTTTATATAAGGGAAAGTTCCTTATTAATAAATTAACACTTGTAGAAAAGAAAGGAAAGGATTATGAATCAAATTCATTTCTTGATTTCTTCAATGAAAAAGGTCAATTCCTTGGTTCATATCCTTTACCAGAAAATACCCGGATTGAGACTATTGACCATGCGGGTAATTTCTACTTTGTTGAATATGAACCATATCCAAGAGTGATTCGCTCTACACTTGAAATAGACTGATTTATATGGATCAATTTTAATTTAAAAAGATTTTGTTTCCTCTTCTCTGTATTTTTCATTTTGAATGAGAACTTGTTTAAAGGCTTTAACTACTTCTGGATGAAATTGTTTTCCTGATTCTCTTTCTATTTCTTCAAAAGCTTTCCAGGGTGGTTTTCCTGCTCGATATGGTCTATCAGTTACCAAAGCATCATATGCATCAGCAACAGCTATAATAGCAGCTCCAATAGGAATTTTTTCTATTTCTTCAGATGAAAATTTCTTAAGTTCAAAATAGTATTTATGGTGAGCTAAGACAATTGGTACTGCTTCTTTTAATACTCCTCCCACTAAAGATAAAATTTTAGCTCCCCTTTCTGAATGAGCTGCAATAAGTTCTTTTTCAGTTGTAGTGAGGGAAGCTGCTTTATTAACAAGATCCATACTTATTTCTGTTTTCCCAATATCATGGAGGAGAGCAGCAGCTTTTATATTTTCTATTTGTATTTTGGGTAATTCCATGGCAAGAGCTATATCTTCAGATAAATGAGCAACTCGAACTGAGTGCCCTTTTGTATATCTATCCGCTGATTCCAAATATTTGGATAGAATTTCTAAAACTCCAATATAAGCAGCTTTTAAGTCCTTTATCCGTTTTTCTTTTTCTTCATACAAATAACCCAAGGCAGCGCTTGTTAAAATTAGAAAACAGCTCCAAGCAACGAGACTCACAATCACATAGGTTTTACCCATTTCAGGTATGAAAAAAGAAGAAGGATAAAGCATAATAAATAAAACTACTATTGCAATACAAGAGACAGCAGTAAGAACAGCCATTCTTCTACCTAAATAATAGCCAGCAATGATTATGGGAAGATAAAAGAAATTCAAAAAGGCGATTTTATAAAAAACAAAGTAGTTAATTACAATTATTCCAAGTAAAATTGATGAAACAAGGATTTTTTCAAAATGTTTAGTAATAAACTCCTTTAATTTTTCCAAATTTCTCCTCTTATCGGTATTTTTATAAATTAGAAATAGGAATAAGTCAAGTGTTTGTAAGCGTCCATAACATATTGGACTGCTGAGAGTCTTTTATAAAGCAGTCTATATAATATCTTAAAGGCGCTAATTTGTTAAGACTTTTATGAGGTCTCTTAGTGTTATAC
>Ga0209426_1000562_pt1 | contig 35096 bp, 33 predicted proteins | sample Deesub1362B_J571_FD_187697 | JGI IMG/M metagenome (GOLD analysis project Ga0209426, IMG submission 187697) | Deep oceanic, basalt-hosted subsurface ecosystem from Juan de Fuca Ridge flank, Pacific Ocean, CORK Borehole 1362B_J2.571 (SPAdes)... ...
CGAACGTCTCGCAGGCTACACGGCCTCGGGGATCCCGGGAGAGGACGGCGTCCAAGACCGCGTCGGATATTCTGTCCGCTATCTTGTCGGGATGTCCCTCGGTGACCGATTCGGACGTGATGAGCTTAGATTGCACCGCACCTCCTTTGCCTAGAAGAGATGATAAGGCATAGTATAAAAATTTATTTTCTCCTACAACCGCCGAGGTGGTGCCTCTCCAGAACTGCGTGGGGTCAGGGCTTTACTTTTGACTCAAGTGTAAAGACCTGACCCCCAAGTTTGGGTGTACTGCCTCGGTTTCGCGGTTATACCCCGCCGAGGGGTCACTTGAGCTCCCGCCCCGGCGGGACCTCCGGTATCATGGATATCGTGTTCCGGAACGTGTGGATGGCAGTGGCGCTGGTTTTGATCGCCGGCGGGGCGGTGGCCCAAGACGACGTCGCTGCGCCGACGGTCCTCGTCGTGGAGGGGGAGGCATGGGCGGACGGAAGCCTCAAGGGCGTGCGATATTCGCCGGAGCTCGGGGGCCTCGTCCTCGCCGATCCCTCCTGGTCCCCCGTCTGGGAAGTGGATCTCTCGGAAGTGATGGGGGCCGATATCGTGGCGGTGGGCAGCACTTACTACCTGGCCGGTTCCCGGGAGGCCGATGGGGGCCACAGGGTCTGGCTGGCCGCCTTCTCCGCCAACGGCGACATGCTCTGGGAGACCCGGGTGCGGGAGTTCTGGGGCCTCAAGTCACACGTCACCGCGTTGACGGTGTCCCCTGAGGGCGAGCTCATCCTGACCGGGTGGTACGGCAACGCCTTCGCGCTCGCGGCCTTCACGCCGGAGGGCTGGGAGCTCTGGGGGCTCTCCCGGGAGGAAGGGGACGTGATCCTCGGGACCGACGTGGCGGTGAGGGGACGCGCCGTCCTCGCCACCGCGGTTAAGTGGGCGAGGGGACGCACTCAGGGGATCCTGTTCTGTTACGGACTGGACGGCTCCTTCCGCTGGGAGCTCCCGTTGCCCGATGCCGAAGAGAGCGCCGCGGTCGTCGCCAATGATCAGGACATCTGGGTCCTGTGGCGCGGGGGAGGGGGGTGGGCCGTCTCCCGCGTGGATCCGAGCGGCCGCCTCGAGGAGAGTTACCCCTGCCCCGGGGACGTCGATCCCCTGGACCTCACCCTCCAGGACGGTCGTCCCCTCCTGGTCGGGCTACGGGATGGCCGTCTGGTCGTCCTCTCCCTCGCCGGTGAGGTCCTGCGTTCGCTGTCGCTTCGGGACCCCGAGGTCGCGGTGCGGCGCGTGACCCTTGGCCTTGGGGGGGATATCGCCGCCGTGGGCTGGAAGGGGGACCGGGGTTGGTTCGCTCTCTGGACCGAGGACTGTGAGCTCCCCTGGGAGGCGGTGGTGACGGGCCACGCCGTCCGCTCGCTCGCCGCGGTTCCGGCCGAGGGTGGCCGCTGGCTCGTGCTGGACACCGACCGGGCCGACGAGGAGGTGACATCGCGGCTCACCCTCTGGCCTCCCCCGTCGACGGATCGACGTGGCGAGTACGCGAGTCCCACCTTCCCCTGCGGGGACGGAAAACGCCCGACGTCCCTACGCGTCGAGGCCCGGAACCTCTCCCGCGGCACCGTGCGGGTTATCCTCGAAGCCTACGCGGACGGCGATACCGCGTACCCCGCCGTGTACGAGTACGACGTGAAGGGGGAGCATACCGAGGTTCCCCTGGAAATGGGGGACTGCGCCCGCTTCCGGGCGATCGTGCGGGTCACTGGGGTTTGCCCGGACTCCCCTGTGGTGCGGCGCCTGGAGATCGCACTGGGCGAAACGACTTCAGGAATCCCGGTCGTCGAAGCCTCGGTCCCACATGAGGGAGCCGGAGTCACGCCCCCCGAGACGCTGACCCCGGGCGAGGGGGAGGAGAGCCAGCTGCCCGAGGAGACCGCCCCCGCTGATGAGGGCGAACCGCCCGTCCCTCCCGAGGCTTCTCCGGGGACGGGCCCGACCATCGTCGCCTCCACCGAGGTGGGCCTCGCCGGGGAGACCGTGTTCTCCTTCAGCGTGAGCGGGGGAGGGGATGGGGTCACCTGGACCTGGGACTTCGGTGATGGTAAGGGGGACGTCGGCCCCAGCGTGCGTCACGTGTACGCCGAGCCGGGGGTCTACACCGTTTCAGCCAGGGACCACCGTGGCCGCGTGGTCAGCGTTCGGGTGGCGGTGTACCGCGCTCAGGGCGTGCGCTCGGCCCTGCCCATGTACCTCCCTGGGAGCCGCCTGGTGGGCGGGGACTTCGACGGCGACGGCTGGCAGGACCTGGTCGTCTGGTCGGAGAAAGCACAGAGCCTGTTCCTCTTCCGCGGGAAGGGGGACGGTACCGTGGAGTTCCTCAACAACCGTCCGCTCCGCGTCGATATCGCCTGGGCCATTGCGGCGGACATGGACGGTGACGGCCGCGACGACCTCCTCGCCGGCGGGGAGGAAGCGGTCCTCCTCTGGTCCCGCGGCTCTCCCCATGGGTTGCTGGGCCCCGCGGAGTTCTTCACCCTGGAGGTGACGGAGACGGTCCCCGTACGGGTGTACCCTCGGACCGAAGGAGAACTTCTCCTCCTCGGCCTCGACAGTCAGGGGCGCCAAGTCCTGGCCCGGGTACGCGCGGAGGGCGAAAGGCTCAGGGCTTCTCCGGCGATCGTCCTCCCCGAGGCCTCACACGGGGTCAGTCTCACACTCGGGGGCATCGGGGGGCAGTTGGTCGAGGGGCGCGACGCGTTCTGGATAGACCGCACGGGGAGCGAGGTCCTGACGCAGCTTCCCGGTGGGGCGATTCTCGCGCTGGGGGATCTGGACGGGGACGGGATAGCCGACGTTGTCGCCCGGGAGAGGACACGGGTGACGGTCCACCTCTCGGACGGGGAGGAGGTCCATCTCGGGCAATTCGCGCCCGGGGACCTGTGGCTTATAGGTGACTTCGCCGGGCTCGGCGCCGATCAGGTCGTCCGCATCGACCGTGCCGGGGCCATCACCTTCTTCTCCGTGTCCCCGTTCCGCGGTGTCTGGGGACTCTCCGGGCCCTTCGCCCCCAACGCGGCGACGGTGATGAGGGGGGAGACCGGTGGACGAGTTGGAATCTTGATCGTCTCCGCCCTGGGCGAGGCCCTCTGGCTCACCCTAGCGGGCTATTAGGATGCCCCCGTAACACCTATCACTTACCGTTTGGTACTTACCTTTTACTTGACACGAGCCCCTGGGCTATCGTATAAAGTGTGATGGCCTATTTGTTGAATCCTCCTGATCGGGAGGAGAGAGGTAGCTACCCAGAGGAGGTGTGGGATGAGGAATGCAGTGCTTGTGTTGATCAGCATGGCTTTCGTGGGTTTGATCGCCTCTTCCGCCACGTTACGGGTCCCCACGGACTACGCCACCATCCAGGCGGCGGTGGACGCGGCGGCACCGGGGGACACGATCCTGATCTCGCCCGGCGTGTACGATGAGAGCGTGACAATTGAGAGCAAGACCGGGCTCACCATCAAGGGGGACGTGACCTTCACCGCGAAGGGCGAGGAATGTTGCCCGGACATCTGGGACGAGGTCGGCAAGGTGGTGATCAAGGGTCCCGTCCGGATCCTGGACTCCAGCGATATCACCGTCGAGGCCCTTACCATCTCCCCTCATGGGCTGTACGTCCGCGGCACCACCGCCTCCCCGGTCGAGAAGGTCACCTTCCACTACGTCCAGATCATCGCCTCGTACAAGGACGGCATGAATTTTGTGGGCGTCTACAAGGACATCCAGCTGCTCGGGTGCAACATCTCCGAGAACGGCTGGGACGGTATAGACCTCGCTGACTGGGGCGACGGAATCCTCATCGAGAACTGCTGCATCAACTACAATGGCCGCACACGCCCGACCGGTGTGGGTGTCCGCATCGGGCCGTATGTCAAGAACGTGGTGATCCGGGCCAACTGCCTCGTGGGCAACGCGTTCGCTGCCATCCACCCCGGGTAAAGGAGGTGTGGCTGGGCGGCGTGACACGGGCGGTATCTACGGGGTTGATCTGGGTGCTCGTGCTTGCATCGGGGTTCTTTTGCCTCGGGGCGGAGAAGCCGAACATCGTGGTCGAGGATAACCTGATCGCCGAGAACGGCCTGGGAATCTACCTGGGCTGGTATGGAAATTGGTACATCCAGATCGTGGGAAATCGCATCGAGCGGAACGGCGAGGGCATCCGCATCGTCAACCGCAAGGCGTTCATCGAGGGGAATCTCATCGCCGACAACGTGATCGGTGTCCGCATCACTCCAGAACACGAGGAAGAGATCGTTACGAACGTGGAATGGGTGACCTTGCGGGGTAACAGTTTCGTAGGCAACGAACTCTACGCCCTACAGAACCTCGCCCCGATCGCCGTGGATGCCCGCAAAAACTGGTGGGGCGCTAATGGCCCGCGTCTGGCCAGTTACTCCCGGTGGATCCTCGTCCCCTGGATCCTTCCTCAGCCCGGCATCACGCCTCCCATCACGCTCCATACGGGACTCACTGTCGCCTTCACCGACATTGAATCCTCGCTCCTCCTGGAGGGGCTCGGTTTCTGCTGGGAACCCATCTTGTCTCCCGATCAGGGGAAGATGAGCCTCGACGTTCGGGACCTGTGGGGCTGGCGGGTGTTCCCTCTTCCCGAGACGATAAGTCTGTCAGGAAACCTGGTCATGGGGCCGGTGGAGTACGGAGATTGGCTGACACGTCCGGTGGACCGAGAGGGGGGACAACAGAGTGGAGGCTAACGGGGCGAACGTCCAGAATAACTTTCAGACCACCAAGGCCGAGCTGGATCTGCGGCAACTGTGGGAGGTCCTCCTCCGGCGCAAGTGGTACGTGATCGGGACCCTTCTCCTGGTGGTGGCCCTCACGGTGGTCATCACCCTGCTCACCCCGCCCGCGTACAAGGCTACCACCGTCCTCCTCGTGCGGGGAGCCGACGTCTCGTTGGAGGCGTTGGGCCTCCCGGCGGAGCTCGCCGCCCTCGTCCCCACCACCAAGGACGAAGACCTGAACGCCCACGTGGAGCTCCTGAAGAGCCAGGGGACGCTGCTAAAACTGCGCGAACGCCTCTTACAGGACCAAGAGTTCGTCGCCCTGCGTTTGCAGCACAGGCCAGGCCTTGCCTACGCCAACTCCCACGCGATGAATCCGGATGAGCTCATCTCGTTGGATGAACTGAAGAGCAGCATTTCCGCCCGGGTGGTACCCAATGCCCGCCTGATCAAGGTGGATGCGTTGGCCGGTTCCCCGGTGGAGGCTGCCAAGATCGCCAACCACCTCGCCGAGGCCTACCAGGAGGTGGACCGCGACCGGGCCCGCCAGTCCATCCAGGCGATCATCGACTTCCTCGACGAGAAGATCGAGGAGACGCGTCAACAGCTCCAGGTGTCCGAGGACAAGCTTGGGCAGCTCGCCCGGGACATGGAGATCCTCCTCGAGACCAACGCCCTGGCCGCTAAGGCCTCACGCTTGGAGGAGCTCCTGGCGGAGGCCCAGGTGGATCTGGAGGACACCAAGGCCCAACTGGCCACGGTGGAGCAGTTCTTGACTGGGGTGAAACAGGACCTGTTCGAGAAATTCGCCGGGCCAGAGGGGGGATCCCTCCTCCTCGAGCTCACGGACAAGCTCGCCCTCATCCGCAACATCCAGAAGGAGATCGGCGACATGGAGCGGGAGCGCGAGGAGGCGCTCCGCTCCGGGGACTACATCCGCGCGGCCGAGCTCGAGAGGAAGATCGTGGCCAAGCGGCAGCAGATGGAGGAGGAAGCGTCCCAGCAGTTCGCCGTCCTGGAGAAGCTCCCCCAGTACGAGGACCTCATCAAACAACAGCTCGAGTTGACGCTCAAGGTCAAGGCACTAGAGAACCGCGTCTCAGTGCTGGAGCGTATGAAGGACGAAGAGGTCAAGAAGCTCATCGACTCCGGGATCGAATTGGGGCGCCTCCAGCGGGAGCTGGACATCACCGAAGATCTCTATACCCTCCTCGTTACCCAATACGCCCGCGCTCGCATCGCCGAGATGGGGGAGCTCGGGACCGTGGAGGTCATAGATCCGGCGGAGGTCCCAAAGGCCCCCGTCCGGCCAAACAAAAAACTCAACTTAATTGTTGGCTTCTTCCTCGGGCTCATGGGCGGGGTGGGCATGGCCTTCGTCCGCGAAGCGCTGGACACCCGGTTCCGCTCTCAGGACGAGGTGCGGGCGACGCTGGGGCTCCCCGTGTTGGCGGTCATCCCTCGCATCCCCCACCGCCGGAGCCGCTGGGTCTATCAGGAGATCTCTGAGATCCTCCTCACCCACTACAAGCCCGGTGGGAGGGTTCACGATGCTTTCTCTGCGTTGCTATTCAACCTGCGCATGGCCTCGCCGGACCGGGGTCTGAGCTCCATCCTCATTACCGGGCCGGAACCGGGGATCGGAAAGTCCACCGTGGCCGCGAACCTGGCGCTCGCCTTAGCATTCCAGCGGAAGAAGGTCCTCCTCCTCGAGGCCGACCTGCGCCGACCGGTATTCAATAAAGTCTTCAACTTCATGGACGACGCGGAGCCGGGCCTCACGGAGTGGGTGGTGGGTGAGGCGGAGCTCGATGAGGTGGTGCGGGAGGTACACCCAGAGGGATATGGTCCTCTGCACATCATCTTAGCCGGCCACAAGCCCCCGAGCCCGGCTGACTTCTTCGCCTCTCAGGCCTTCGCCGAGGCACTGCGCGTGCTCTCGGAGATCTACGAGGTCATCGTGATCGACGCCCCGCCGGTGTACGTCGCTCCGGAGATTCAAGTATTAGCGACCCAGGTGAGCGCGGTCCTCTTCCTCGTGGACGCCGAGCTCACCGACAAGCGCACCGCCCAGGCGGCTCGGGAGAGGCTGACTCAGGCCCACGCTCCAGTGGTGGGCGTCGTGATAAATCGTGCCTCCCCTCAGTACTACGGTTACTACGGATATTACTACTACCGAAAGAAATACTATTACTACGACAAAGAGGAGAAGCCCCGTCGGCAATGGCGGGAGTTCTTTTCGAGGAAGGAGCGGTGAAGAGGCGTAGGAAGCTATGGCTGGAGAACGGTTTCGGCCTTTGAAAGTAGCCATCATTGGTACCGGGTACGTAGGGCTCACGACTGGCTTGGCGCTAGCTTTTCTCGGGCACCATGTAATTGGGATGGACAAGGATAAGTTTAAGGTACGGATGCTTAAAGCCGGCGAAGTTCCCATCTATGAACCAGGCCTGCCTGAATTCCTTTCGACTGTATGGGAGAGAATTCGCTTCACCGATGATATTAAAGAAGCTGTTCCTGAGGCTGAGATAGTGGTGATTGCAGTAGGAACTCCCTCGAAGGAGAATGGTAGGGCTGACACTCAGTTTGTGGAGGATGTGACTAGAGAGGTAGCTTCGGTACTCCTTCCGAATCATGATTACACGATTGCGGTGAAATCCACCGTGCCTGTGGGGAGCAACCGTCGGGTACGTCACATCGTCCATAAGGTGTTGGAGGAACGAGGAATCTGGGAGAAGATCCAGGTCGAGGTCGTTTCCAACCCTGAGTTCCTACGTGAGGGTAAGGCGCTTCACGATACTTTATATCCGGACCGCATTGTCGTCGGCGCCGAAAGCCCCGACGGGGTGGACGCAATGCGCAAGCTTTACCAACCCATTCTTGAACAAACCTTCGATCCTCCGGAGTTCCTCCCCCGGCCAGAGGGATATACCTTCCCTCCGCTCATTACCACAACTCCCACCAGTGCTGAGCTCATTAAATACGCGGCCAACGCGTTCCTGGCCCTGAAGATCAGCTTTATCAATGAGATCGCCGGGCTCTGCGAGAAGGTAGGGGCCGACGTAGTAGAAGTGGCCCGGGGGATCGGCCTTGACCCCCGCATCGGCCAGAGGTTCCTCTTGGCTGGCCTTGGCTGGGGTGGAAGCTGTTTTCCCAAGGATACTGCAGCCCTCCTCGCCATGGGCCACGAGCATAATCACGAGATGCTCATCGTTGCCGCCGCTCGGGAGGTGAACCTCCGCCAGCGTCTGCACGCGGTGGAGAAGCTCCAGGAAGTGCTTAAAGGGGTTCGGGGCCGGGTGATCGGGATTTTGGGCCTCGCCTTCAAACCGGACACCGACGATGTGCGGGAGGCTCCATCCCTTGAAATCATTCGCACCCTTGTGGAACGAGGAGCCCACGTGCGGGCCCATGATCCTGTAGCCATTCCTAAGGCGCGTGACGCTCTCGCTGATATGGATGTGGAATTTGTCGAAGACCCTTATGCTGTCGCTCAAGGGGCGGATGCCATTGTCCTGGTTACCGAGTGGCCGATATACGGCCAATTGAACCTCAAGAAGCTTGCCCAAGTTATGTGCATGCCTGTCCTCCTCGACGGCCGCAATATGTTTGACCCCACGGAAGCTCGTAAAGCAGGATTCATATACATTGGGATTGGGCGATGATTAATCCGGAATTTTTAAAGATATTTGCTTGCCCCAAATGTAAAGGGGATTTGGAGTTAGCAAGTGATGGGCAAGGCCTAATATGTTGGGAGTGCCAACTGAAATATCCATTTGAAGGAAGTATTCCTATAATGCTAATCGATAAAGCAATCTCACTAGAGAAGGAGAACTCAAAGAAATGAAAGTACTGGTAACGGGTTGTGCTGGCTTCATTGGTTGGAAAGTTAGCGAATTTCTCCTTGCCAAAGGATATATTGTATTAGGGGTTGACAATCTCAACACAGCTTATGACCCTAAGCTGAAAGAGTGGCGTCTTAAGCAATTGCAGAGCCATTCCAACTTCACCTTCTACCGAATGGATATTTGCCATCAGAAATATATGGGGCTTCTCTTTCAAAGGGAGAAAATTGGGATTGTAGTAAACCTGGCTGCCCAAGCTGGAGTCCGGCAATCTGTGGAAGAACCTTGGGGCTACTATAAGACAAATGTTACTGGCACCTTGAACCTACTAGAGCTCTGTAAGAAGTTCGGAGTTAAGAAATTCATCTTAGCTTCCACCTCCAGCCTCTATGGAGTTTGTAATCGATTGCCCTTCCGAGAGGATGCTAATACTGATAGACCACTTTCACCCTACGCGGCTTCCAAAAAGGCTGCTGAAGAGTTATGTTACACGTATCACTACCTCTATGGTTTGGACATAGCGATCTTGCGTTACTTCACGGTATATGGCCCTGCGGGCCGACCAGACATGAGTATCTTTCGGTTTATCAAATGGGTAAGTGAAGAACAGCCTGTGATATTCTATGGAGATGGTTCCCAAAGTCGAGATTTTACATATGTGGATGACATTGCCCATGGCACGATTACAGCTCTTCAGTATTTGGAAGAGAATACAAGTGCGCCAATCTTCGAGATTATTAATTTGGGCTCCGATCGCCCGGTAGCGCTAATTGACGTAATCCGTCAGGTAGAGAAATTAGTGGGGAAAAGGGCTTGCCTTGAACACCGACCCCGCCACTCAGCCGACGTGCCAGCTACATGGGCTGATATTTCCAAAGCTCGCAAATTACTGAATTGGGAACCCCGAACATCTTTTGAAGAGGGACTGAGGCAAGCCGTAGTATGGTATCGCGAGAACCGAAGCTGGGCAGCTCAAGTGGACACTGGTAATGGAAGGGATATAATTTGTTGAAAAAAAGGAGTTCTAGCAAGTGTTCTTAAGTTGAATTTATAGTAATTTTGTTTGGGATAGCCAGGCAAGGGTAAGACTATGGTTAGATTGAGGTGCAATAAATCATATCGGTTAATGGCCTTTAGAGTCCTTCAGAAGCAAGGGGAAAGTATTGGAGATCAAGATTATTTTCCACGTAGGAACTTCTTGGGACTTCGACAACTTAACTGTGGCTTTCTCTAGTAGAGGATGAAATGCTGAACTTAAATGTCTACATGCTGATTTGGTATGTCAGCTATAGGTATCAGTGGAAAAAAATACCAAAATATATATTGTTACAAGTTCTCAATTTAGCTAATTTACTGTGGGACCAGAATTTCACAGACTGCCGAGTCTTTTGCGCATACGTCAAGAAAATAAAAGAAGGCATTTAAAAGTCATCTAGGCGCTGGGCCCAGATTTAAAGTATTGTAGAATGGAAAGGTAGGGACAAAGGTATGCGCGTACTTATTACGGGTGGGGCAGGTTTCCTGGGTTCTCACTTGTGTGACCGGTTCCTGACCGAGGGATATGAGGTAATATGCCTTGACAACTTGCTGACAGGGAGGGAGGAGAATATAGCTCATTTAAAAAGGCATCCCCACTTCACTTTCCTTCGGCACGATGTTACTCAACCCTTTTACCCAGACAATGAAGTAGATGTGGTTCTCCACTTTGCCAGTCCTGCAAGTCCTAGGGACTACCAGAAGAACCCTATTCATACCTTGAAGGTAGATTCGCTGGGAACGTTAAACACCTTGGGCCTGGCAAAGGCCATGGGTGCTAGGTATGTTTTGGCTTCTACATCTGAGGTTTATGGTGATCCGGAGATTCATCCTCAGCCTGAAACCTATTGGGGACATGTAAACCCCATAGGTCCCAGAAGCTGTTATGATGAGGCCAAACGTTTTGCCGAAGCTCTAGTGATGGCCTATCACCGCGAACACGGTTTAGATGTGCGGATCGCCCGTATTTTCAATACCTATGGTCCTAGAATGCGAACTGATGATGGTCGAATAATCCCTTCGTTCATTGTACAAGCCTTGGTCGGAAAACCTTTGACTGTGTATGGCGACGGATCGCAGACTCGTAGCTTTTGTTACGTAGATGACTTGGTGGAGGGAGTTTACCGCTTGACAAGGGTCTCCGATGAAATTTTTGGTCTTCCTGAGAAGCGAGTGTTGAACCTGGGAAACCCGGAAGAGGTAAGCGTGTTAGAGTTAGCCAAAATAGTGCGAGACATCACGAGGGCTAAGGTTTCCATTGAGTTCTGTCCTCTCCCTCAAGATGATCCCAAGCGACGTTGTCCTGATATTAAACGGGCTCAGAAGCTCCTTGACTGGGAACCACAGATTTCTTTGGAAGAGGGTTTACGCCGTAGTATTATTTACTTTCAAAGACAAATCATGCATGCTTGATGGGTATAATATGTCCGCTAACTCAATAAAGCTTCCTGAGCAAATCGCGGTGGTAGGATTAGGATATGTGGGCTTACCGTTGGCTGTAGCCTTTACCCAGCACTTCTATGTCATCGGTTTCGATATTAATCACAAACGGGTAGCGGAACTTCGCCAAGGATATGATGCCAATGGAGAGATCTCGCAGGAGTATTTGCTTTTAGAAAATTTATACTTTACCGATGACCCTAATGCTCTGAAAGTAGCTGATTTCTACATCATCACAGTGCCCACTCCTGTGGATCAAGCTAAGCGTCCCGACCTTTCCCCGCTGAAGGTGGCCAGTTGCCTTGTAGGGCGCTCCCTTAAGAAAGGTACAACCGTGGTCTACGAATCCACGGTCTATCCGGGATGCACGGAGGAAGTCTGCGTTCCTATCTTGGAGCGGGAGTCGGGGCTCAAGTCTGGTCGGGATTTTAAGGTGGGCTACTCGCCTGAGAGGGTCAACCCCGGAGATCCAGAACATACACTTGAGAATGTAATAAAAGTGGTTGCGGGGCAAGACGAAGAGACTACTGAGCTAATAGCCCGTGTCTACGGGTTGGTGGTCAAGGTCGGGATTTATAAAGCGCCCAACATCCGTACGGCTGAAGCAGCTAAGGTGATCGAGAACGTTCAGCGGGACCTTAACATTGCGTTAATGAATGAACTGGCGATTCTTTTCCACAGCTTAGGATTGGATACCCAAGAGGTTTTAAAGGCCGCCCGTACCAAGTGGAACTTCCTGCCCTTCGAGCCCGGGTTGGTGGGCGGGCACTGCATTCCCGTCGATCCTTATTATCTCACGTATAAGGCCCAGGAAGTCGGCTATCATCCCGAGGTCATCCTGGCGGGCCGGAGGATCAACGACTCCATGGGCCTTTACGTAGCCCGGGAGACGATCAAGCTGCTTATCCAGGCTGGGAAGATAGTCAAGGGTGCTAAGGTCCTTATACTAGGGGTGGCTTTCAAAGAGAACGTGCGCGATGTGAGGAACACGCGTGTAGTGGAGTTAGTCAAAGAATTGCAAAAATATGGGATTAACGTTGAGGTTCACGATCCATTAGTTAATTCTGCCGATCTTCAACAGCTAGGGTTAAAAGAGGCTCAAGATCCCTTTGTGGCGAACGAGGCTTATGATGCCATTATTCTCACCGTTCCCCACGATGTTTTTCGGGGGAAACCTTTAGAAGCTTATGTGCGGCTCCTCCGGAATGATAATGGCCCGAGTGTACTTGTGGATGTCAAGGGCGTATTCCGAGAAGCAGCGCGGGAGACAAAAGTCCTGTACTGGAGCTTATAAGGGGACAACCAATGAAGACCCTGATCACCGGCGGCGCTGGATTTATCGGTTTACACTTGGCAGAAACGCTTCTAGAGCAAGGCCATGAGATCCAGATCATCGATGATCTCTCTCCAGGGAGCATCGAGAACATCGTGAATCTTAAGGACCATCCGCCCGTTTCTTATGCGTTGAACACGGTAATGAACCGATCTCTGATGCCGGAACTGGTTGACCGAGCTGATATGGTGTTCCAATTGGCGGCAGCAGTGGGCGTGCGGCTTATCGTGGAACAGCACGTGCGCACGATCGAGACCAACATTACGTCCACGGAATTTGTGTTGAAGTTGTGTGCTCGCAAGAAAAAACCCGTGCTTATCAGCTCTACCTTGGAAGTGTATGGCAAACTGGACAGGCCCAAGTTCAACGAAGAGGAGGACTTGGTGTTAGGCCCAGCCTCAAGGGCTCGCTGGTGTTATGCTGCCTCTAAAATCATCTATGAATTTCCTGCCAAAACCTACTTCAAAGAAGAGCGGCTACCTATGATTATCGTAAGACTTTTCAACATCATTGGACTGAGGCAAAAGGGGCAATACGGAATGGTGGTCCGCCGCTTCATCAAGCAAGCCCTTTTAGGTGCTCCGATAACTGTCTATGGTGATGGCTCTCAACGGCAGTCTTTCACCTGGGAGGGCGATGTGGTCAATGCCATGATCTCCCTAATTCAGCATCCCAAGGCTTATGGGGAAGTCTTCAATATTGGCCATACTAAGGACATTTCGATCTACGAGCTGGCAGTAATGATCAAAGACATGACGCAGAGCAGCTCCGAGATCGTCTTCGTGCCCTACGAAGAGGCCTATGAGACCGGCTTCAAGGACATGCCCAGGCGGCTTACAGACATCTTGAAGATCCAAAAGCTAGTCGGCTATCGGCCTACATCGGATCTTCCAGAGATTCTGGAGCGGATCATCGCCTATTACCGGGAAAAGTGGGACCCGTGGGGGGGAGTAAAGTGCAGTTGCAAGGGAAACTTCGCATTCTCTTAATTACCGGTATCTTCCCTCCAGACATTGGAGGACCTGCGACATATGTACCGCAAGTGGCCAGGGCCCTGGCCGAGCGGGGGCATAAGATTATCGTAGTGACCCTGAGTGATCGCACAGGCGTGGACGATAGCGAATATCCCTTTCGTGTTGTGCGCCTCCCCCGAGGGCTCTTCAAGCCATGGCGGTGGTTCCTCGCCGTATGGACAATCCTAAAGCTGGGGCGGGATATGGATGTACTTTTCATCAACGGGCTCGCTTTTGAAGCGGTGCTGGCCAATTTTCTCCTGCGAAAGCCTATGGTCCAAAAGGTTGTTGGGGACCTCGCTTGGGAGCGAGCTGTCGCAAGAGCTTGGGTCTGCGATAACTTCGAGGAGTTCCAAGTGAAACATTATGGCCTCAGAGTTGAGCTTCTTAAGGCCCTGCGGAGCTGGTGGACTCGTCGGGCAGATAAGGTCATCGTGCCTAGCTGCTACCTGGCCCATTGGGTTTCAAAATGGGGTGTTCCGGAGAACAAGCTCGTTGTCATTCACAACGCTTTGAAGCCAATCAACGACATCCAACCTGCAAAGCTGCCATTGAAGACGCCCGTAAATGCTGTAACCGTGGGGCGACTTATCTCCTGGAAGCGTGTCGATACAATCATAAAAGCTGTAGCGCACATCGAGAACATGGGACTGGTCATCATTGGCGACGGTCCAGAGCGAGATCGCTTAGAGAGAATCGCACAAGATTTGCATGTGGCAAATCGAGTTTATTTTGCGGGACAGCGGGACAACGCTGAAACGTTAGCCTTGATGGCAGCTTGCGACATCTTCATCTTAAACTCTACTTATGAAGGCCTTCCTCACGTAGTGTTGGAGGCAATGAGCTTGGGATTGCCAGTGGTAGCTACAGCCGTAGGCGGAACGCCTGAGGTGGTGGTAGATGGAGCAAATGGAGTCCTCCTTGACCCCACTAAAGATATGTTAGCACACAAAATGCAGGACTTGGCAATGGATCCTGCGAAGCGCGAGCGTTTAGCAAAGCAAGGGCAACAAACAGTTAGTGAGAAGTTTAACATTCAGTCTATGTTGGAACGTACAGAACAGTTATTGGTCGAAGTTGCTGGAGTGCATTTGTAAGGCAAGCACTTAAAGGAGATGAAAAATGATTAGTAAGATCACGCCCATTTTTATTCTCGGTGCAGCTCATTCTGGGACTACGATTCTCTACAGAATGTTGGCGATGCATCCGGATGTGACCTGGTTTTCTCAGTTTTCTCAACGTGGTGGGAATATACCTGGTCGCTTTCGTATACCTTTCCATAATCAACTAGATTGGTTCCTCCGGTTCCTACTTCCCCATGATTGGCAGAAAGGCGAGGGGAGCTTAAGACGACTCTTCGTCCCAAGACCTGGAGAGGCAAATCGAATATGGGGCTACATTGTCCCAGAAGATAGAGCTGTCCCTTCACAAGAGTCTATTGGGCGAATGCGGCAAATTTTTGAGTTAGAGTGCAAATTTTGGCGCAAATCTTATATTATCACTAAACTCCCGCGGCTTTATAAACATATTCCTCTCTTACAAACAGCCTATCCGCAGGCAAAGTTCATTCACATTCTTCGGGATGGTCGCGCTGTGGCGCTGAGTGACAAGCATAAGTTTATGCGCCATGGCGAATCAGAAATGGAAGGGCTACATGCAGCAGCAAGATATTGGCTGAATGTGGTTACTGAAGTGAACAAACGAAAAAGAGGAGTGGACCTTTTAGAGCTTCGGTACGAGGACTTTTGTGCTGACGTGCATGGGTTTATAAGAGAAATTCTACTCTTCATAGGTTTAGAGAGTGCAAAGTTTCCAGTTTCAAAGTGCCCGGCAACATTAAAAGTGACAAATCCGAAAACAGGTAGCTCATGACCTAGGAGGCAATAGGATGCGCTTTCAAAGAGGATCAACAATTGTTCTCGACGAAAAATGGAAAAGTGAACTAAAACGTTCACATGCACTATTGTTCGATGTGTTGGCGGGCTTGTTAAACAAATTTTATGGTTATTAATCATGAGAGGAACGAAAATCTCTTCGTAACAGGGATTTTTCTACCTGACATTGGAGGCCGGAGAGCTATGTGCCCCAGACCGCTATCGCTCTAGCCCATCTTTGACAGTTGAAGCAGGAAATTAAGGGCTTCGGGAACCCAAAATGCCCAACGGATGGCATTGAGGTTCTTAATTGGCGGAAGTTGTAGTGCCTAACCCATCTTCTACAGTTGTGGATAAAAAGTTTAGCCCTGTAGGGCACTATGGCGCCTGGACAACTGTCCTGGCACCAGGCCCACCTCCCGGGCAGGGGAGGGACGGCCACCCCCACCGCCCCGAACACCCTCCCCGCCACCCCCTTGAGCGGCGGCCGCAGGATGTAATGCTTTTTCCCATGCACCACCTCCACCTCCCGCACCTCGAGGAGGTCCTGCAACAGGTCCCCCCACTCCACCTCAACTCCCTTCCGCTTGAGCCGCTCCTTGAGCTCGTGCACAAGCACTAGCGCAAGGAGCTCACGAAGATGTGCCCGCGGATGGTGGCGGCGAATTTGTGGAAGATGGGCCGCGTCTCCGAAGGTCCTTGGCCGCCCGGAAGAACTGCTCCACCAGAAGAAGCCGTTTGTACTGGAGCGCCACCTCGGAAGCGGGAAGGTCGGTGTTTGTCAAAAGCACCCACTTGCCGTCGTAGCGGGCCTCCGCCTCCACCTTCCGGGGGTCGATCTTCACCGCGCCCTTCTCCACCCGCAGGTAGCGGCGGAAACCGCGGTTCCCCACCAGGGCCTTCGGCCCCTCCCGCAGTTTCTCCCTCAGTGCCACCATGATCAGCTCCCGCTCCCGCGCGTCTTTCTCCGCTTCATCCGGGTTCAGACACGCGATGTACCGCCGGCCCTCAACCTTCACCTCCTTCACCTTCAGGTTCTCTGTGACTGCCTGGTACCGGCCAGGGTGGGATAACGCCACCTCCCTCACCTCCACCTCCTTCCGCATCCGCACCCCCACGATGTAGCGGATCCCGCGTTCCTCCAGCTCGGCGATCACCCTGGGGCTCACCATCCCCCGGTCGGCCACGAAGCACACTTTCCCCCAAGGAAAAACGTTTCCGGGCTCGCTCCACCAGGGGAAGGAGGGCCCTCAGGTCCGAAAATCTGCCGAACTTCACTTCACACAAGATCGGCCGCCCATCCTCGGAAAGCAGTGCCCCCACCACCACCTGGTTGAGCTTCGGCCGCCGGTCCCGGGAGTACCCTCCCTCCCCAAGCTCCCCTCCCTCCCCGTGGAAATAGAAGCTGGTGGTGTCGAAGAATACCAGGCGGACCCGGCTGAAAAGGTCCCGCCTTAAGGAAAACAGCCCCTCTTCGATCCGGTCCTTCTCCTCCCCCAGAAACCGCATCGCCCGGTAGAGATGGTGCAGCTCCAGGCCCTCGGCCTCCGGCACCTCTACATCCCGCAGGAACCGATGCGCTTGGCGGTCTGAGCCGGACTCAAACAGGCGATGGAGAACGCTGGCGAACACCGCCCGCTCCACATCAAAGGCGTACTTCCTCCCGGAAACAAGCTCCCTCAACACCCGCCCTATCCCGAGTTCCTCCCACAGCCGCCCGAAGATGAGGGATGGCCCCACCGTACGTTCCCCCAGGGCGGCCAGGCCCCCCTCCTGGTAAGCCTCCTGCACCCGCACCTTGTCCGCGAACCGCCCCAGGGAGCGCAGCAGGGCGTCCACTTGGCCAGCTGCTTGCAGCCGATCCTGCCGGCCCAGGGTGCACAAAACCCGCTGTTTGGCTTTTCCCTCCACCCAGCGGTTCTCCACCAGCTGCAGGTACACATGGCCCCCTACGCGTTTCGCCCGGATGAACATACCGCCTCCTGCCATCAGTAGTGTAGCACTTAGCTAGGTTGGCGACGAGATTAATTTCTAAATCTTGGCACCAAGAAGGGCGTTTTCTTCAAGTCCGGTTTCCTACAGATCTGCATTTCCGGCGCCGCCACGCCTCCTAACTGTAGAAGATGGGTATAAAATTTAAAATTTAAGATTTTTGACAGTTAGTGGCAGTGTCTCAGGAAGTGTGTCTGCTTTAAAGGCATGGTAGCCTTCCCGAAAAACCGCAAAAATTTGTCAAAGTCGGGTCTGATAAAGGAGGTGTAGCGGCGGGTGAAGACGGTGGAGATCTTTTGCAATCCCGGGGCATTGGAGAAGCTTTATACTTGGTGTTGTCCCAGATGGAGAAAAAGTTGGCGAGGAGATTGGTTGGATTCGCGGAATTGCAGATGGGAAGCTGCCATGCCACCGAGATACATTAAACGGAACATTACCCGCACTCCTGCCTTTTGCCCGTAAGTTCGTTGATTATGTTAGCGAGTTCGAAGATCTTGACTTCCCTTCCGGAAGCGAGATTGAAAGACTGCCCCGCGGCTTCCTCGAAAAATCCGGCACGTAGGAGCCGGTAGTGTAACTAATTCTGTGTCACTGTTTGTGGCGGGGTACCTTGAGGGGAAGGAGGTACCCCATGTTTGACAAGGGCGAACTTGAGGCACTTCTGCGGGAGACGGTGAGGGAAGTGGTGGCCGAAGAGCTCCAAGCCCTTCTTTTCCTGGAGCGGGAAGCGTTCATTCAGGAAAACGGGGGACGGGTGGACGGCACCTACCCCCGCACACTGGAGACGCCCTTTGGCCAGGTACAGCTCCGCGTCCCCCGCGATCGGCAAGGCCGGTTCAAGCCCTCCCTCTTCGCCCCTTACGCCAGAAGGACCGTGGACCTCGCCGACCTGGTACTGGTACTTTATGCCGTGGGGGTCTCAGCCCGGGTGGTGGGGGAGGTGATGGGGCATCTCCTCGGACATCGCTACTCCCACAGCACCGTGAGCCGGATCACGGAGCTGGTGTTGGAGAGGGTGGAGGCCTTCCGCACACGACCCCTGAGGAAGCGGTACGCCATCGTGTACCTGGATTGTCTGTTTGTGAAGGTCCTACGGGAAGGGGGCATCCGAAAAGAGGCGGTGTATGTGGTGCTGGGGATCGATCCCCAGGGGCGCAGGGAGGTGTTGGGGTTCTACCTTTTCCCAACGAGTCGGCGGCTGTGTGGCAGGAGATCCTTCGGGACCTGTGGAAGCGAGGGATGCGGGAGGTACTGGTGTTTGTGAGCGATGGGCTTCCGGGGATGGAGGAGGCGATCCTGAGGGTTTATCCCAACGCCGAGTGGCAACAATGCCTTCTCCACAAGATGAGGAACACCTTGGCCAAGGTGAGGCGGGAAGATCGCGGGACGGTGGCATGGGAGCTACAACGGATCTATCTCGCGGATTCCCGGGAAGAAGCCGAGAGCGCTTGGCATAGGTTCCGTGTCCGGTGGGAGAGGAAGTACCCCGAGGCGGTGCGAGCATGGGAGGAGGAGCTGGACTCCCTCTTCGTCTTCTTCCGCTATCCGAAGGCCCTGTGGACATACCTGCGGAGCACAAACCTGCTGGAGCGGTTCATCCGGGAGCTACGCAGGGGCACGAAGGTGCGGGATCACAAGTTCCCCAAGCCCGAGGCGATCTACAAGCTTTTCTACCTCGAATGTGAGCGCCACGGGATCAAATGGGAACGAAGGCCCAAGGGGTTTGCCGAAGCCCAAGAGGAGCTCAACCGGTTGTTCGAAGAAAGGTACCCCACGCCACATAATGTGACACAGAATTCTTGACACTACCGTATTGGCCAGGGACCTCTTCTGGGCCAAAGGAGTTGAAGAACCTGGGCTTTACAACTTTCAGCCCATAGTGATGGTGGAAGAAATTGCAGTAAAGCTCCCCTAACATCTTCGTGATTTGGTAGGGAGTACTGAGGCGCATGGTTATGAAGTCCTCTTTCAACGGCAGCGGCATTTCGCTTCCATAGATGGCACACCCGGACGAAGCGTAGATAAAACGTTCCACTCCCGTAAGGACGCTATACTCCAACATCCGCAGTGTCCCCATTCCGTTAACCATTAAATCGCGCGCCGGATGATCCACCGAATTCTGATTAGCGAAAAAGGCAGCGAGGTGGAACATGATCTGTGGCCTTTCGAAAAAACGCTTGAGGATTACCTCGTCGAGTATGCTCCCTTTGACGAAGAGAAGGTTGGGAGAAGAAGGCACATTCCACAATTGGCCCGAGGAAAGATCGTCGAGCACAATAACGGTTGCTCCTAAATCGACGAGGGCACGTGTTTTGTGTAAAATATTACGACGAATATCCAAGTTTTTTCAATCCTTCCTTAATGGGTATGAACTGGAAATCTCTTAAGAGCGCATTCAACTTGTTTGTAGTAACACCTAGGTTGACATAATGGCGAAGCTTATAGATCCGTTTAATTGTGCGTATGCGAGGCTGTTCTGGATCAATCTCCCAAGGATGAAGGTAGAAGAGGTAAGTTCCCTGTTTAGAGAGAATTTTTTTTATCCCCTTGCAGAAGATCTTGTAAGGTAGCGCCCGAAAATACCCCCCGCCTCCCCAAGGCAGTCTTACACCCATGACCTGCAAAGTAGGAATTAATATCTCAAAAAAGCTGGGGCGAACTTCGACGATCCCCTTAGAAGAACTGTTTGGAAGAGAAGATATCCTTCCATATCGGTCGTGAAACGCGCTGGGAAAAAAACTTGAGTCATAGACAAAACCTTCTTGAACAAGCACCTCTATGGCCCTCTCGGTAATGGAGAAGCTCGGTGCCCTATATCCTAATACAGCTTCTCCGGTTAGATCTTCGAGGAGGCTTTTCGAACGATCTATATCATCTTGAAAAGCTTTTAGAGTTTGCTTGTAGATTAACTCATGCCCATATCCGTGGCTGGCAATCTCATGTCCAGCTCGATAAATCTCCTTAATGAGTTTAGGTGCTTTATTGGCTACCCAGCCGAGTATGAAGAACGTGGCTTTTGTGTTGTGAAGTTCCAGAAGCTCCAATAAGCGATGAGTATTTTGGATAACCCGGAGTTCATAATGATCCCAAGAAGTCCGTGGTATCGCCTCTCTGAGGTTTTCCACTTGAAACCAATCCTCGATATCAAAACTGAGCATGCAAACACTCACAGCAATCTATGACCCCTCTCTCTCAGCTTCCGAACATGCTCAGGCTTTGGGAAGGAGAAATACGAACCATTTTCTTCATAATCCCGTAATTGAACTTTACCCTCCTTGATCTGCACCAATGCTTGTATAACCAGATCCGCAGCAGCCCGTTTAGAACGCTTGATCAACGAGTCCAACGACTCACCTGGAAAAATCGGTATCTCACTTTGTACTATAATCTTACCTCGATCGATTTTCTCATCCATAGTATGGATGGTGATACCAGCAATGGAGTCTCCATGGTACATCGCCCAAAAGTTCGGCATCATTCCTCGATATTTTGGAAGCTTGGCACAATGAATATTTACACACCCCCATTTAGGTACACCGAGGAGTTCTTTTCGAAAGATTTGGGGCGCTGAGACAGACAGGATAATATCGGGAGCTATACTACGGAGACTACTAATAAATTCTGGAGCGTTAACATCTAATATCTTCTTTACAGGAATTCTGTACTTCTTTGCTATGCTGGTTACAGACCTTCGTATTATTCCAACTTTATCAAGAGATAACAACCATACATACTGCATGCATCGTCGGACAAAATCTATTAAACCATAGAAATCATACATACGCTTTATTAAATCAAACAAACTTTCGCCAAATGGCGGCAGAACTGCAATAAGGGAAACCTTCAGTTTGGTAGCCTGTGCCTTTGCCAAGAAAAGCTCAAGAAATTCGCAAATGTAAAAGGGATCATCTTGTGTAATAATTATAATTTTCATATCTCTCTCTTTCCTTTCCTTTTCAAGTGTTGAACCCAAAGCTGCCCAGGAAACGCTTTCATGACAGATTTGTTAAACCTTTCCTACTGTGGATGTTTAAGTACTGACTTATACACCCTTTCAATTTCCCATAGCATACGGTCTAAAGTGAATTCCCTAAGGGCTTTTTCACGCCCGGCTTTGCCCATGTGGTAGCGCATCTCCGGATCATCGAGCAGCTTTTGAAGGGCTTCGGCCAAGGCTTGAGGATCCTTAGGCGGCACCAGGAACCCTGTAACTCCGTCCTCAACAAGCTCCGGCACTCCGCCCACCCGACTTGCCACTACTGGAAGTCCGGCCATCATGGCCTCGATAATTGTATAGGGCAAGCCTTCCCACCGGGAGGAGAGTACAAAGATATCAGAGGCTGCAAGGATTTGGGGTATATCGTTTCGTTGTCCCAAAAACCTTACCTGTTTCCCAAGGCGAAGTTTTTGAACGTACCTTTCTACCTGAAACTTAAGCTCCCCATCGCCCACCAATAATAAAACTCCCTTAGGGGGTAAACCTTTCAATGCCTTAAGCAGTGTGAGAAGGTCCTTTGGGGGCGTTAGTCGTCCAACAAAGGTCAGGATAGGCAAATTCTTCAATTCCAATTCTTGGCGAAGGTGAGCGCCATCAGCTTTCAAAAAGGGCTTTGGATCGACTCCATTATGGATAACTACTAACTTCTCTGGTTCAGCAACCTTCCACCTTAGTGCTAGCTCTCGGTCGTGTTCCGAGACGCAGATGATCTTAGTTGTTACCTTGGCAGCCAATCGCTCCGCCCAAGAGAGGAACTTTCGCTTCATAATATTTCGGCCTTCGGTAAACACCCAAGCGTGAGCAGAGAAGATAACGGGTTTGTGCAAGATTGCACAGGCCAAGCGGGCAGCATAGCCAGCTTTGGCACTGTGGGCATGGACTAGATCGGGCTTAAAAGCCCTTATTGCCTGCACGACTGGCCATAGGGCACGAATATCCTTCCAAGGTCTTATGGGTCGCACGAAGTGGGGATTTGGAAATACCTTCACGCCAAGTGCTTTGGCTCCTTTTATTAACCTTGGTTCGGGAGCCGCCACCAACCCGACTTCATGATATTGCTCCACCATGTGCTCCATTAGTTGGAACACGTGTAATGGGGCGCCACCGAATTCAGCTGCTGTTACTACATATATGATACGCATTTTTATTGTGTCCTTTTTGGATTAACGGCTCATTTCTTTACCCCTGTTTTATACCAGGCTTCAACCGGCTAAGGATGCTAAGATACCATTTTCTTCAAGACCTGCTCATACTCTGGTATAATAATCGAAATGTCAAATTGCTGGGCCTTCTTCTGAGCATTGCTGCCTAAAATCATTCGACGCTCGGGCGAACGGGCTAAATCCAGGATAGCCCCGCTCAGAGCATCTATATCACCAATAGGCACCAAAACGCCGTCTACCTTTGGCTCAACCATATCCTTAGCACCGTCGGTTTCTGTAGCGATCACTGGCAATCCTAGGGCCATTGCCTCGGCCAAAGCAATACCAAAAGGCTCCCACCGTGAAGGAAAAACAAACAAATCGGCTTTTTTCAGCCAAACATAAGGGTTTCGCACTAGCCCCACTAATTCCACTTGATGATTTAGCTCCACGCTGTTAATAAGTGCCTCGAGGTTCTTTCGTTCTGGACCCTCACCGAGGATGAAGAGTTTAAGCTGTGTAGGCAATTGATTCTTCACCTGAGCAATGGCACTAATTAGGTCTTTATGTCCCTTTTGCAGAGCCAACCGCCCTACAGAGATAAGCCATAAGCTGCCTAAGGGCTTTTGAACTAGGGTTTTCTCCTTCGCCATCTGTTTTATACCTTGAAGGTCGATAGCGTTATGGATTACATTCACCTTTCCTTCTGGGGGAGAAAGAGTCTTGTACACGCTTCTTGCTACCCCGTTAGAGATCGCAATGTAATGATCAACTTTTCGGGGAACGAACGTCTTCACAAGGAATCGCCGGATCCAACTAAAAGCTTTGTAACGAAAGTCTTGGACAAGATCTCCTTGGACCGACCAAACAAGCTTGGGTCTTTTTCTCTTTCCCAACACTGCAAGAGCGACCAGCAGGGTTGGAAACCAAAGGAAAGTTAGGACCACATCATAGGCATTAGCCTGTAAGAGATTGCGGATAGCGAACGTATGACGCAATGCCCAGATAACCTTCCCCAGTGGATTGGTGGGATATGCTTTGGAGAGTGAAATTACCTGAACATCATTTGGTATATCTTGAAGAAAAGGGCCTTTCCCCTCCAAGAGGAGTAAAGTAATCGACCACTGCGACCGATCCAAATGCTGCGCCAGATACACAAGTTGCCGTTCTGCTCCCCCGGTCTCTAGATTTGTGTTAAGCAAAAGAATGCGCTTCATTCTCATATTTTTAATATTATCCAAACTCCCGTGAATACAAAAATCCCTATCAGCCAGATATACAAAACCCATTTATACTGTCGCGATCTTACACTTGTAAAACCTCCGCCTGCCAGGACGAATAGCAACCCCAAAATTGGGATGCGGTGACGATAAGGATCACTTCCAACCATTACCCCCATAGTAGCTACAACTAGGGCAATTAGCGCTATTACTCCACAAGCGACGACAGCACCTTTCCTCCGCTCAGTCCAGAATCCGATCATGCCGAATGGAAACAGGAAATACCAAACTAGCGTATTTGTTACTGCTAAAATTGTGCCGAAATTGTTACTAAAGAGGAATTGCAATGGAGGTGGTGAGAACAGTCCTCGTAAAAAAAGAATTACGAGATTTGTCATTGACAATGGATTCTGTGCATTTACAAATTGCATAATGGTCGCTTTGGACCCCGTAAACCGCTGGATGAAGTAAGACCCGGGCAATAGACGTTGGATTACCATTTGACTAAGTGGCTGAATTACAAAGGAAGAAACAAAGAATGCAAATAAAACAATTGCAAGTATGATTTTTAGGCATGAGCGTAGCCGTAGTAAGTCTTTAATACGCCAAGATTCGCCAAGGATAAAATAGAGAATAACACCGGTAACAGCAATAGCTGCCCAAGGGACTCCACGTAGCCAATAAAGCAAACTAACGGAAGTCCCTACACCTAATATCTTCCCTACCGAGTACTGACGGGGCACAATCAAGAACCACAAGGTAAGTACATATAAGAGAGCGGTCGCAATTTCTTTCAAGTTAACCGCTGAGTAAAGCACTAGAGGAGGCAAAAATGCTGTGAACCAAAATGCCCGCCACGCCGCCTTGGGGTCGTTGAAGAACCTTTGGCCGAGGTCATAGGCAAAGAATGGAAGCAACGAGCCCAAAAAAGCATTGAAAACTTTGGGTACTAGTAAGTTAGGCCCAAAAATTCCATAAAGTATGTTGATTAGATGATAATAACCATGACCAGCTTTCCATGAAAAAAATCCATATACCTGTTTTAGCCCAGCAAAATGATAACCACGCTCATCGTCATACTGAAATAGGAAGCTTAAAATGATTGCGATTACAATCCTTAGGACAAAGGCTAAAGTGAATAATGCCGTGCGTTCTCTCGGCTTTATTAGGAGTATTCCTATCGAATATAGAGATACAGCCAATATGATGGCTTGGAACACGTCGTTTGCTGAGATGGGCACAAGACGGCTAACGTCAATCGTGGAACTAAGCAGAAAAGCTTCACATCCAAGGAATACACCTATTATAATAATAGTAAGCCAAGGAATTACATTTCCAGCCCATCTTCGTAACTTGACTGAAAACATATATTTAGTATAATTTGTTTCAATCTTCATTTAATGATACCCTCTAGAAAAGTTAAAATCGATGCTGCGCGCTTCTCCCAAGTATACTTCTCCGCCTCTTCTCGTGCATGTTCTGCAAGCCTTCTTGCAACCCCTGGGTTCTCCATCACTACGCAAATCCCCTCTGCCAACGCCTCTGGGCTCTCCGGCTGTACCAACCATGCGTTTTCCCCGTGGCGCAATACTTCGCGAATAGACGGCAAATCAGTTGCTATAATTGGCACCCCTGCTGCCATGTACTCAAAAAGTTTCAGTGGCGACATGAAATAAGCATAATGTTCTGTATTTGGGAATGCTGCGGCTGCTATGTCAAAAGTTCTAATCCAATAAGGTATCTCGGAGTTAGGTACGCGGTCAACGAACTTCACTCGCTCCTCAGGAACCCCCAACTTGCAGAGAAGTTCAAGATAAGCTGGCACAGCGTCCATCGGTCCACCTACGCACAATAGCAGAGGTTCACCCTCATTAAGTTCTGGCAAAAGCGCCACTGCTTGAATCAATTCCGGGATGCCCTTCTCCATCTCCATTGTCCGAAATCGTCCAATATATCCAATAATAGGGCGGTCTAGCGGAAACTCCAACTGACGGCGGCATTCCTCTTTACTCGGCAAGTTTTCAAATAATCTCAAATCAACACCGTCAGGCAGGACAATGATCTTCCCCCTGGGGAACCCCAACGACACAAACCGCTCTTTGATGAACGAGGTTAGAGCCACCACTAGCTGCAATGCCGGATGGCGAGCAATCTGTTGAAGCAGTAGCCGCTGCCCCTGCTTGGGCACCACATGGGCTTCGTATACCGTCGGCAAGCCTAATTTGACCAGCCAGTATGCGACTTCGCTGTTACGAGTGTAGTAAAGGTCTGCTCCCTCTTTCCGAGCCACAAGAGTTGCATAAAACCCCCACACTAATGCATGGGTGAAGAAAAGAGGTCTAAACATGCTTTTAAGAGCGAATGACTCCAATCGCACCACGTCCCAATTCGACAAGGTTCGAACCTTAAAAATCGAGCGGATCCCGTAGTACTCAAACACACTCTTTTCTTGGAGCACTGGATCATGCTGTTGGCGGTAGGGATGTAACAGTGTGACTTCTACGTCATTAGCCGCGAATGCCTCGCACATTTTGCAAACCTGATACCCGTGGGCTTTCTCCGTCGGAAGACGCATGTTAGCCAGATATACAAGCTTCATAATTTCTTTTTACTCCGACTCCGAGGCATAGAGTATAATTGGAACAGCTTTCCAGTGAACACCACCTCTCCAGGACCAACTATCTTAATATATTTACCACGCTGATTAGTTCCGTTACATAACCAACCAGGCGGCACCTTAACGCGAAACCGGCCTTTAAGTTTCAACATGTCTCGAACCTCTACCTCGGCTCCATTCCAGACAATTCTCCTGCGACCAAGATATAGTTTTTGACCGCCTTGAAGATCCGTCAAGACTAAGCTGTGGGCAATTTCACCATTCTTTATTTCCAAATTCTCAATCTTACAACAAAACTCTGTACTCAGAACCCACATTCCAGTCCACAAATAATTGAGTAGATTTTCCTTTATGATAAACCAAGCCAGTGAAATCCGACGTTTGTGAAATAAACAATCCCAAGCATGCAAAAGTACATGACGAACTGTTGCACTTATGGCTTGACGAGCCGCTCTTAAAAAGCCATAAGGGTTACCCCTAACACGATAATGTAGATAAAGATTGCATGAAATGTCATTTATGTTCACATTATTAGCCAGTAATAAGCCAGAAGCTCGTGGTCCAGCATAGCCCGCCATAGGAGGCTTCCTAGGAACAAAGTGAGTCCAGCATTTCGAGTTCCCTATCAAAAGCAAATTACTGCTTCTGTTTTGAGCAAAAAACTCTGCAGGCAAACTGGGCTGACTCGTGTTTTCATTAAGGACTGCAACAAGAAAACTTTCTGGCACCCTTGCAAGCCATGCTAGGTGCCCTGTACGCATGATATCGCATTGCCAATCAAGGGCGCCATTGTAAGGATGGCTCTTAATGGCTCCATTTGGAGCTTGGGCTTCAAGCAATCTTCTTAAGGCATGAGAAGCTAAAATAATCCATACTCGCTCGCCTGTAGCTTGATATGTTTTTGCGTATACGTAAATATCATAGGGGTGGCTTCCAACTTCGTAGGGTCCCCAAAAGTAGTATCGTTTACATTCAAGAATCAATTGTTTTACGCCATCTGGGCGTACCATTTTAGCTAAAAATCTTGCTGCGGTAATTAATTGTGCCTCAATATCCGGCCTTTTAAGGCCTATCTGTTCAATGATATACCACGAGAATGCAATGCATCGCGAGTGGTAGTAAGTGGTAATACCGTTAAGAAAAGGAGCATGAGAGGCACTCATATAAGGACTGTATCCATCTGCAGCAATATGCTCAAGCCAAAACACAAGGGTTTGCTCTAATAATTCTTTATAATTGCGAACGTTTTGGTTTTTTTTGTGAGCAGCGACCCAGCGAGCTAGTCCGGTTGCAGCCCAAAGATACTGATTGTGAATGGTTTTTTCTCCTTTGAGCTTTTCTCCAATATAACTTCGAGCAACCTCATCAACAATAGAGTGCCATTTTTTAGCTTGATCGGGAACAATGTCCACAAGATCGTAAAAAGAATCAACGAAAATACCACAATCAATTGCGTTAGTTGAATAATTCCGCCGGTGGTGCCCCCCTGGAAAGATGACCATAGCTCCAGCATCGTTGTGTCTGAGAGCAGGCCATAAATCGTTAGCTATTTGTTTCATTAGCCAAGGCCATTTGTTACCAGGCTGACGTTTGGCTAGCCATCGCATAAGTGTCCAAGCGTATGCACGGCGTCCGTTGTGTGCGATTTTATCCTCTTCACAAATGCTAGCGGAGTACATATAGCACGCAGCTTTACTCAAGAAAGTTTCTAACTTTTTTAACCGATCCATTATCTCCTCTGCTGAACAAAAATATTGACCAACTTATCTGCCAATCTCTCCAGGCTGTGCATCTTAATAACCCGCTCTCGTAGGTAAAGCCCAATCCTCTCTCGCTCTGCTAAAGATAGCTTTAGTAGCGCCGCCAATTTTTCAGCTAAGTTCTCTGCGTCTTTCTGTTTAAACAAGAGCAAATTAGCCTGTTCCCCCATCGTTTCTTCGAAGCCAAGTGTGGATGACAAGCTTGGCTTTCCGCACGCCATTGCTTCCAACACAGCTTTGTCTAAGGAATGATCTGCGGGTGAACAATTTAAATGCGCAAAGCAACGCCGATACCAGTGCACCACTTGTTCGTTGGGCACCGAACCGACAAACTGCACGACTTTATCTAACCCCAACTCGCTTACTCGCTGGCGCACTGCCTCTGCATAGACGCGGTCTCGCTCTGGAGCATCGCCCAGTAGTACACAGCGGATTTCGTAACCGCGCTGACGCAAGAGGTAGACCGCCTCTATTAGCGTCATCGGGTCTTTAATAGGTGAAAGCCGCCCAACAGACAACAGAAGTGGCGGATTTTCTGGCTGGGTGTCAGCGGGGGAAAAAAGATCTGTGTCAACCCCATGTCCTAGTGATACTAGCTTGTTTTGACGATAAGGATATGAATCCTCATTAATTGAGACCATTAGGTCAGACAAATGGTGCGCCAGCTTCAAAGTCAACGTCACCTGCCGGTGAGCATACCAAGTAATGATAGGGATGCCCTTTGCTCGGAGTACCGGCGCTGCCAGCACAGTGAAAATAGGGATCATATGAGAAAAGCAAACATCAACGTGGTCTTTCCGCAAGATCTGGAATAGATAGCGATAGAACTCCAGCACCCGGCGCGGTTCACCGTAGCCCTTCTCCTTGCCCACTGAATACACTTGCACATTTCCGGGCACTTCCACCTTGCCCGCCCGCATCGTGATGACATGGATAAACTCTACACGCTTTGCCAACGCCCGAATCCAGCGTGTGGTAAAACCTAAAATAGGATCATTGGTGTCGGTCGCAAGGTTAAATAGCAGGAGGCGCATTGTGATCCTCTTGTTCATTGAGCAACAAGCAGGCTGCTTCAAAGACTTGTTTATAGCCATGCACATATGCTTGTGCAGAGAAGAACCGTTTGGCAAAGGCACGGGCGCGGCGCCCCATCTCTTGGGCTTCTCTTGGATGCTCAAGAATCCAGCGCAATCGTTCGGCAAGCGCTGTCTCATCACCAGGGGGAACGAGGAAGCCTGTGATACTGTCTTCTACCATCTCCGGGATTCCTCCTACATCGCTCCCGACAACAGGTCGGCCCGTGGCCATCGCCTCAACAACGACTCGCCCCAGTGCTTCCGAAAGGGAGGGAAGAACAAACACACACGCTTGCCGCATCCTTACTGCCAACTCCACCTGCGGGACCTCACCCACGAATTGTATCCGCCCATCTATACCCAGCCGGCGGACCTGCTCCCTCAACCTTTTGGCGTAACTCTTGTTTTCCTCACGCCCCACAATGACCAGCCGTGCCTGAGGAAAATCCTCGGCAATAGAAGCGAAGGCCCCAATAAGATGGTGAACGCCCTTCCCTGGGATTAACACTCCTGCGTAAAGGATAACCTGAGAAGGTCTCTCTTCTCCATTGGTTTGAGCTTGGAGAAAGACTTCGATGTCTGTCCATGCTGGGAACTGAAAAACCTGCTTCCCCGGTGCCCAATATTTTAGTTGCGTTTTTGTGGAATTGGAAACACCTCGTAAAAGGTCAGCATTATTTAAAGCAAAACGAGCGACGTGACGCATAAGGAAGCGGTAAATCCTGGGCAAAAGGACACGCCGTTGTAAAAAAATGGAACCTTCAAAGTCCCCATGACTCTCTATAACCAGCACTACCTGCCTCCTCGCAAATTGCGCCAGTCGTTTGGCAAGGGCAGCAGCGAAGCCCTCATAAGGGCTTTGTGCAACGAGAATGCACACCCCGTGTCGGAGAATAAGCCAAAGCGTCAGCACTGGACCGATGACGAATATTTCAAGATACCGCAATATAGGCATGGAGAATTGGGGAAACAGATAGAAATGTGCGTCTTGTGTGAAGTGATGTGGCTTTCTATCCAGCGCAAAGCCTATGACATAGATATCCCCCAACGCCTTTAACGCTCGGAATTTCTTCTCATTGGTTGCATTCAGTGGCTGACTGTAACGGGCACCACCAATAAAGCAAATCTTCGGCCTCTTAGGGTTTGGGGCTGAGCTTATAATCATTTATGGCCCACCAGTTTCTGCCTCCAGTATTCTAAAATATCCTTTAACGTTTTCTCAAACGGGATTTCGGGTTCCCACCCCGTCTCGCGATTAAATTTTGAATAATCCCCGAGCAGTAAAGGGACATCGCTAGGACGCATACGTGTAGGATCCCGTTCTATTTTTATATCCCTCACTTCTGACAAAACCAGAAGTTTTTCTAAGAGATCCCGCATACTTATTGCTTTGCCTGAACAAATGTTGTAAACTTCCCCTGGATTACATTTTTCGAGAGCCAGCCAATAAGCTCTTACTACATCTCGAACATCTGTAAAATCGCGTTTAGCTTCCAAATTGCCGACATAAATTATAGGGTCTCTGAGCCCCATCTCAATTTCTACGATCTGTTTACTAAAACTAGAAGTAACAAACATCTCACCACGGCGGGGGCCAGTATGATTAAAAGCACGTGTTATCACAACATGGAGTCCAAAAGACCTATGATATTGCTGCCCAAACAGGTCGGCAGCCACCTTGCTTACCCCGTAAGGACTTAGAGGACGCAATGGATTACTCTCAGTAATAGGGAGTTCTTCAAGTCTTACATAGCCATATTCCTCGCTTGAGCCTGCGATATGGATTTTTGCATCTATCCCAACAGTTCTAACAGCTTCAAGAACGTTGACCGTCCCGATAGCGTTTGTCATGAACGTTTCTTGAGGAGCTTTCCAGCTTGTAGGCACGAATGATTGTGCTGCTAAGTGAAAGATGTGAGTCGGTTTAATCTCCTTAACGACAGCCAACACATTATGGGCATCGGTCACATCCATTTCTACCCACTCTAGTTTGTCTCTAAGGTGTTCGACAAAACTCATATCACTTCGTCGCCTTTTGGCTCCGTAAACAGATTGAATCCCTTCCTTCAACAAAAATTCAATGAGATGGCTTCCCACAAATCCCGTTGCCCCCGTAATCAGAACTCGAGCTGCACTCATATGGCGCTCCTTTCTATCCTAAAGTTTTAGTGTATACTTTCAAAACCCTTGCTGCAATCTCTTCCCAACGAAGCTCCCGGGCCCTGGCCATACCGTTTCGCCCCATTCGTGCAGCTACAATTGGGTTCCGAAGCAAGTATTCCACCGCCTCTGCAGTTGCATCAGGGTCAGCCTGTGGGACGAGAAGCCCGTTGTAACCATCGATGACAGGCTCCTCGGCACCACAGCCTTTGCTGGCAACCACAGGCTTGCCACAGGCGTTTGCTTCGAGATAGACTAGACCAAACCCCTCAAAGTGAAGTCCTTGATTTACAGGAGTAAGCAGAAACACGTCACAGTTTTGGTACCTTGCAAGTAACTCCTCCTCGTTCACCTTTCCTAAGAAAGCAACTTTCTTCTGCAGACCATTCCGATCAACAAACTGGCGGAGGCAAACATATAAAGAACGATCAACAATACGACCTACAATTTCATATCTTACATCAGGAATCCTCTCGATTACTCGTTTCATCGCTTCCAAGGAAATATGTATGCCTTTCCGGTATTTAATAGCACCAACTGTGAGGACCGTTTTTCCCTGTCGTTTTGGAGGCCCCCAAGCACATTTTCTGAACTTATCAAAATCAACACCGAGAGGAATCACTTCTGTGTTTCGTAAGGGCAAACGGCTGACTAGCTGTTGACAAGTAAAACGGCTAATGCATATTACCTTCGCTGCCCTGTGATATGAAGCCACAAATAGAGGCCTTAATAGGCAAGAACTTAACGGTTGTATCGCGTATGTTCCCACAGCATGTAAAATTAAAGGAGTGTTATTATAATGGGCTAACAAGGCTGCAAGTGGGATAAAACCTTCTGTAAGACAATGGACAAGGTCCCATTTCTTAACCTTCACTGCCCTTAAAATCCTGTTCCAGTCTCGCAAAATACGGACAGGTTTAAGAAAACCATTAGGAGAAGAGGATAAAAGTGGCAACGCTCTAATTTCATCAGGTATACATCTGGCAGAATTTTTCGCCACCAAAACTGTCTCAGAGATCCCTACTTGTTTAAGCGCTTTGATTAGGCTAAGTGAATAGTTTCCCCATCCATTCGACGGAGATAGGGACGAAGCTAGATATAATACTCGCATTTTCTTATTTATTGGTGCTCTTTCTCATACTTATAACAAAGTGCCAGACTACCGTAGCCAAAATATCGTATTAAAGGATATTCGCGCAAGTGATCTAACGCAACCTGGACGCAGCGTGCAATGGATACATATTCGGCCAGATAGGGGATTATTAGCGGACCTGCCTCAAAACGCGCGATGCGGAAACCTACGCTCTCAATCTGGCGACGCATGATCCATGGGAAACGCCACACATGCGGTAACTCACGCTTTCCAGCATAGCCCTCATCAGGCCCTTCCTTCCCTTGGATAGCGGCCGCTAAAGTTTTGATCAAGCCCAAAGGGATGGCGAACAGTGAACGTTTGGAAAATTTAAAATAACTATCGCCTCCAAGAAGAGCCCAAGCCGCCGGGTTCAAGCAGGTTGGCATTGCGATGAGAGCCATGCGACGAGTTACTCGGTACAACTCCCGCAGGCCCTGGACAAGATTTGGAAGGTGCTCTAATATATGGGAACTAACGACTACGTCAAAACTATCGTCACCAAAAGGCAAATTTTCTGCGTCAGCCACTCCAAATACGATGGGGAGTTTTGCTTCATCAGCTTTGCACCTTGCGGCCTTCACATTTGGTAAAGATAAATCAACACCCGTTACGATAGCCCCCTTTTGTGCCATTAAAAGTGAAAGAACCCCTTCTCCACACCCTACGTCTAGAACCTTTTGTCCTGGGTGCACATAACGCAAAATGCTTTCATAAATCTTCCGGTGAGCATAACGGCGGATCCAATAAGGCGAATTGTAACGCTTGTCGAAGATATGGTCATGATACCCCTTATAGAAATCCTTTACCATTTTTTACGCCTCGCTCTAGAAACCCAGGCCAGGTAACCGAGGGCCAAACCGTGCCCTAAAACTTGTCCTATTAGAAACCACCACCAAGCCATTCCAAGATAACCCCATCTGGGCACTATCCCGATTAATCCCGCCAGAGTCAGCATGACCACAATTATAGCAATCACAACCCATTGACGAACCAGCCCTCTGGCTAGAAACAGGGGCCGCAGCCAAAAAAACGTGACCCATACTGCCGAACCTGCCAAGAGGATCTGAGAAGCAAGGACGGCTGGCATAAAGTCCTTTCCTACTAATAAACGGGTAAGTAAAGGGACAAATAAGATTCCTATTAGGGACAACCCCCCTAAGGGTATTCCGACCAGAACCGCTATCTGGCGCACAAACCGCTTCATCTCCTCTCGACGCTCGCCCCCCCATAAACGCGCTAGTCGAGGATAAGTCACGGATTGCAACGGTTCTACAAGGTAACCCACTATTCCAGCCACGGATTTCGCTAGGCGATAATATCCTACCTCCTGTGGTCCACGAAAATAGCCCAGCATCAGAAGATCGAACTGCTTCACGAAAATCCCTAGTAAGACATTCAGGTCATTATAGAAGAGGAAACGGACGATTTCGCCCCGCTTTCCACGTAAGTTGCGCAACGAACCGGAAAGCCAGGAAGCTCCCCAGGCCTTCTTTGCCATTGGATATGCCAACCCTCCGAGCACCAGCCCGTAAAACACTAGCCCCACCATGTTGCCCCAAACTACGCCAGCGATACCAAAACCGGCAAAGACCAAGCCCATGACTAGAGCCGTTCGCACTACTGTGTTTAACCCTACGACCCACGCCAAGGTGGAAAACCGCCCAAACACGGCGAGCACCGCCCGAGACATGCCCCCTAACGCACGAGGCAAGAATGCGGCAGCGTAAAGCACAATGAGCGGAGCCATCCCCTTTTGATGTAAGATCCTTTGCTCTGCCCACCTTGCTGTGGCTGCCACCACAATGAAGGTTAGAACAGCGATGGTCAGGTCAACCATATAGCCCAATTTGCAAACCGCAAGAGCTCGATCTTTCTCTCCTTTAGTATCGAATTCTCCAAGGTATTTCACCGAGGCATCCGCCGACCGAGGGTTTAACAACCCGAAAAGGAAATTGGGATAGCTCATAATCAGAGCGGCAACGCCATAGAACTGAGGGCCAAGGATGCGAGCAACGATGACGCCTTGAGCAAAGTTCAAAGCGGCGCTAATCCCATTTGCAATAACTAAAACTGATACTTGCCCAGCAAACCCTCGCCAGCGGGTTAAAACCTTCCTCCGAAAGATCTCCCAACGTGCTGCAATATCCATAAGCCTCATTCTAGAAACTCATGAAGGACTGTTCCAGTCCTTTCCATCATGTGTTTTAGACTGAAGTGTTCTCGGACTACCCCTTGCCCATGGAACCCTATTTCCTGTCGTGTTCAGGTGCTGCAATTCCATACCACTGCGGCCTCAGTCAGTGAGCGATTAAAGTGTTTGGATGAAACTCGGGGGGGCAGTCCTTATAGAAAAATTGGCAGCTTTCAGCCTCCTACATGGAAGACGACTGAGATAGCTAGAAGCTCATGCCTAAACCATAGACTTCCTTGCCTTATTAACCCAGTCGTAAAGCAACGAATGTCAGATATCCATATTTCACCAAGTAGTTGGTAGCGTCTCATTCAGTGTGTCCGGCGGCATGGCAGCTTCCCATCTGTATTTCCGCAAACCCACGCAGCCTTCTTTTAAGCAGTTTCTCGTTCTCCTGCACCAACACCAAGTATACGAGCTTCTCCACCGCCTCAGGCCCACAGAATATCTCCACCACCTTCGTCCGCCTCTTCACC